>Ga0210057_1000587_pt1 | contig 59785 bp, 43 predicted proteins | sample CryGeyCG2114_010_2_FD_183968 | JGI IMG/M metagenome (GOLD analysis project Ga0210057, IMG submission 183968) | Groundwater microbial communities from aquifer - Crystal Geyser CG10_big_fil_rev_8/21/14_0.10 (SPAdes) (version 2) | ecosystem: Environmental > Aquatic > Deep subsurface > Groundwater ...
AAGATTTACACTTCACCGCTTTGTTAAAAAACAGCTAAAATGCGGTAATTTCTGCACTTTAGTCGCTTTTCAGCTCAAATATGTTGTTGGGTGTAGCTTCTTGACCCGTTGCACTTGGGGGGTGAATGCACTTCAGAAACAATTTTTTAACCATAACATAAAAAATAAGAAAAGTCAAGATTGTTGCTTATGTTTTTTTATTTTATAATAAAATAATCTAACCCTAAAAAATATGACACCCACAAAAGAACAAAGATGGGCAATGTTTGAAAAATTGCCTAAAGAATTAAAGCATGCTATTTTCAGCGAAGAAACAGCCGGGGCTATTGAACAAATAGCTCAAAAAAACGATTTAAACAACATTCAATCTTCAGACCTGGCAAAAGAGATAGGCGACGTTTTGCTCGGGCTTTTAGAGCCAGAGGTTTTTGAAGATAGAGTAACCAAAAAAATCAACGAAGAAGTAAATCATCTCATTTTCCTGCCAGTGCAAGCACAACTAAACCAAGTTTATCAAATAAAAAAAGAGCAGGCCCAAAAACAGGTCTGGCAAAAACCAGTTGAAAAGCCAGCTCAAGAGAACGGATCAAACGATGAAGAATATCCCGAAAAAAAAGAAAAAACAATTGACCCCTACAAAGAAACATTTTAATCGCTTTGAAATAAAAAACTAAACGAGATTTTTTCTTTTTTAAGACAAGCCCTTGTAGGCCATTAGGGTAAAGCCGGGCCAAATGTCGCCAATGCCGGGCAGGATTTCAGCGATGCTGTTGATTTTATTTTTCTTAAACAGGGTTTTCATAATATCCCAAACCTTATCTTGCAAGATGTCGTCGGCCTTATCTTTATTGTGCATTTTTAGCAAGAAAGCAATTGTCAAAAAACCAAAAACATTAACAATTTGGCCTAAAATAACCCCAATCCCAAAAGCGGCAATTAAAGCGGCACAAATCCAACCCAAAACATCAAAACCAAAAGCAATAATTAAAATCATAATCCCGCCGGGATCTAAAATCTTGGTGTCTGGCGCACCCTCTTCTTCGGCTTGGCTGTCTGGTTCGTCCGAAGAAGCTGATTCACCTTGACCTCCTGCCATGGCGGCCCTATTCGCCCCAGCAAAAGGCTCTTGATCGCCCGTTTCTTGATTATTCCCCTCTTGACTCTTTTCACTCTTATTTGGTTGTTTTTTGTTTTCTTCTATCATAATTTATTATACGTTTTATCTTCTTTTTTTTAAAGGCATTAGCGGCAGGTGGCAAGGTCGGATCGGGTTGGGTTGGCTGTTTGGAGTTGCCTTAAATAGGAATAGCCGTCTTTCATTGTTAAAACATATTTGTAAGTAATATTATACTGGTTTCTCCTAATAGGACACTCCACCCTTGTGGGATAAAAATTAACTTGCAAAGCGGGGAAAAAGCAACCCCCGTTAACACTTTCTAAATAAGCAGAACAGGGCTCTTTACAGTCGTTTGATTTATAATTGCCTGTTTGGCCAGTATTGTAATTAACAATTAAATAAGGCCAAAAGCTGTCTAGCTTAACTGAGAAACAAGAAACCGCTGAATTTCCACAGGTTTGTTTGCCATTCAAAAGCTTTGCAATACCATTGTTAAGATTAGACAAAACCGTATAATCGCAGGAATCACAACTTTGCGTATTTGTTTTTTGCACTTGCATTAACCCGCAAGCAACAGCATTATTGTCTTTGTCAACCGAACAGGCCTTTTCTTTGCCTAATGACTCTTGAATAATAAGCATTTGAACAAACAGACAGACGTCTATATTCTCCAAATTGCCATTTTTTAAAGTTATCTTTTGGCCTTGTAAATAAGTTTTGAAAGCTGGATTGTTCGCAACAGCTATTTTTATATCGTTCACCAATGTTCCTTTGAGCGGGCTAAACCTTTTTAAGCTGGCATCGACTTTGTCAATGGTGTCTTTCGGGTTATACATAAAAGGGGCGTCGCTGGAAAAACCAGTGTCTATGTCGCTACTTGGGGTTTGAGTATGGCTGGCTAATTGTTGAGGGATTGTTGGATAAACCACAACAGCAGAAGCACAGGACTGGCTTTGATAGCGATTAAACGACAAAATGCTACCACACTTGCCAATTGGGTCAGTTGATAAATCCATAACTGACGAGTCAAAAAACCTACTCATGCCGGTTTCTTTAAAAGGGGTTTTATTTTCAAAAAGCCCGACCAAACAGCCCCCCGTTGGCGAAATTTCAATTGACTTTATTTTGTCATTAAAGTCCGTTAAAACAAAGGCCAATGAGCCGTCTGGCATATTCGCTGTTTTTAGATCTGGCTTATACACATATGCCTTGGGCAAATTAGTTGGCTCATAAAGGGGCAGGGGATAAATCGCTTGCCGTGGCTTTAAAGCAAAAAAATCAGCTTTAGCAGGGTTAAGATAAACTAAGCAGTCGCCCTTGCCCGAAGTGCCACCCTTTTCTGTGCATAAGGCGATGCTATCGCAGGTATTCGGGCTTTCAGAAAATTGCCACACAGCTATTGACTCAACACTTTTAACAATACCATAGCGGTCTGCTTCTTCGCTTCTAATTGGTGGGTAAATTTCTTCGGGATTATTGCCCGCAATATTGCCCCTTGTTAGGTGGTCAGTGAACCTTACGCCCTGCATTGCTGTTTGATAATCAGCTAAATCCTTTAAAACTAAAAGATCTTCAATTACGCCGGGGTTGCCTGTATTTTTTTCTGCTAAAAGGTTATTTAAAGTTTTTTGACAATTAGGGTCGCCAGCACAAATAGTCAACAACAAATCAGCTAAAGGCACCCCCCCCTTGTCAAACTCAACAGCCATGTTAGCTAAGTTATCGGGATTCATCTCGGGAAAAAACACTTTGGCTTCGCCTTTTAAGCCAATCTCTGAAAACAAAACAGCAAAATAGCGACCCCCGAAAAAATCGCCTTCGTCTCCGTTAATTAAAATACTTTGTGCGTTTTGCAAACGAATAGATTTGGCTTTTTTAGCAAAATCCCTTTTGCTTAAATCGGTCTCTGTTTGCTTTAAAAAGAGTTCTTCGTTGCCTAAAGCGTATAAATAAACCCCTGGCTCATAGGTTTTAATCGCAAGCGAAAGCGGAGGCGAGGCGACATTTCTGCTTTGTGGTGTTAGATTTTCTTTACTTTCTTGGCTCAATGACTGATAATTAGCAACGGTTATCGGGTAAAATTGAGTTGTTTGGGTCAAGTCAAAAAAATCAATCGGGATAAAGCTCATTTCAAAACCGCCCTTAGAAAGGGCTTCCGCCCCAGTTGAGATATTATTTTGAACCCTACCCTTTTTATCGTAAACAAAAGGCGCATAGCCCTCTAATTCTTTTTTTAAAGGGTCGCTTGGGCTGCCTTCAATAATTTGCTGGTTAGGTAATGGGTAAACAAAAACCCTAGCTTCTTGAGCTAATTTACCCCAAAACAAAAGGCCGTATAAAGGAATGCCAGCAAAGTTAACCTTTTTCACAGAAGCGTTGCCACTATCTGGGTCAGCTCCCGGGACCCACTCTTCAACAGTTAAAGGGCCTAATTGCTCTTTTAAATCAAAACTATCAGTTGTTAAAATAAAAGCTAACCCTTCGTCAACTAAATCCATCACTGACAAAGAGCTGTCGAGATTTTTTAAGTCATCATAGCCGGCTTTAGTTAATAAAACAACGCCACTTGAAACCTCTTTTCTTTCAATTTGCATTATGGTTAACTGCGGGTTAACGAACTGCAAAACTAAAAAAGCTATAGCTAAAATGGCTAACCCTAAAAAACCTTGTTTAACCTTGTCTCTGGCTGTCTTGGCTTTCTCTGGCTTGCCCGAAGAAGTTAAATACATTATGCCAGCATAAATTAAAGAACCCAAAACCATTGCTAAGGCAATCACAATCGCCCAAGTAGTGAAATATTTAATCACTTGCGGTAAGGGCTGGGCTTTTTGGGTAATGGTTTCTAATTTCATTGAATTAACTTCGGGATATTGTTGTTCTAAAGCAGAGCAACTAGTAAGGAGTAGGTGGTCCTGCCTGCCGGTAGGCAGGTTGGTAGTTAGTAGAAGAAACAAAAGAAAAAAGAAAAATTTCTTTTTAAAAGGGTTTTTTGTTTTTAATTCGTAGCCCATAGTTTATAGTTTATCTTTACCAACTGCCACACTCGTTAATAATACTGATTTTGATATTCTTTTGGGCTCCTGCCGCTATAACCGCTTTTTCAATATCTTCTTCTTTGCCTGCCTCTGTGACCAAAATGCAACCCTCGGTATCTCCTACATTGGCTCCAGAATGGATTTGAATCCCGCCTCTATTGGGCACAGAATTAAGCTGAATTCTTCTGACAACATTATTATGGCCATCGTGAGCGTCATAGCGCATAAAACCAGTATAACTGCCCGAAGGAATAGCTGAAGGCCCGGTTGGCGATTCAGAATTGTCATTATTTTTCCAAGGAAGTTCTAAAGTAGCAGAGCCAACAAGGCCCTGGGTTGTCTCTAAGGTCAAACTTCCTTCTGTTCGACTAGAGGAACAGCCCGTCCTTCTAATCGTTATGCTCGCCTCGCCTACTCCGACAGACCCGGTATAAGCCCCACCATAACCTGCAACATTTGTAATTACCACTGGCTCTATAGGAAAAGCGACAACCGCTGAAGCGCAGGGCTGGTTTTTCAAAATGCCCCCAGCCCTGCCACACTTGCCAATTTCAGAGCTTTGAGTCAAAGTGAGGGTTGTTTGGGTAAAGAAGTTAGAAACACCAGTTGTTTCGTTGTCCCAACTCTTAAAATTGTTAGCATTGTCAAACTTTAAAACATTGCTAAACAAGCCCACTAAGCACTTACCGTCAGTTGGTTCAATTTCAATTGATTTGATAGAATCGCTAAAACTAACTAAGTTGAAAATATAATACCCGCTTAAATTATTAATCCCGCCAAAAACATAGGCCTCTTGTGGCAAATTAATCGGCTCATATAAAGGCATGGGGTATTCAACTTGGTTTTCAACTAACTTTTGTTCTTTAAATTCACTTGAGTTTGGGTCAAGATAGACCAAGCATTTGCTATCTGGGTTTTTAGAGCCACCTTCTTGGGTGCATAAAACGATTTTAGAACAAGCCGAATAGTCGTCTTCGTACTGAAAAATCCTCACAGACGAAACACTAGCTAACTCGCCATATCTTTCAATAGAGGGCTCGTAAACAGGGTCTTGGGACTTTTTATTAGGAAAAATGTTTATCGCCTTATTCTCTGGGGCATTGCCCTTGGGGTTTAACTCTTTATATTTAATATCTGTCATCGCTTTTTGATAAACCTCTTGCACTGATGGCAAGGCAACTCTTGGATCCAATGTTTGATTGCTAACAGTGCCTGTAAATAAAACTTCATTAACATTCTTGCATCCTTGATGATCACATTTATTACTTAAAGGGACACCCTTGGAATCAACAAGGGCGACTGTATCCCCAGACCCTTCCGCTTGAATCTTAGGAAAAAATACCTTTGATGAGCCAGTGTATCTAAAATCGCTAAACAACACAGCAAAGTACTTGCCCCCGAGAATGGTCTTGTTTAAACTACCTGACAAGAGCCGTTTTGTATTCTGCACCCTAATAGAATAGGCCTGCTGGTCAAAATTATAATCCCGTAAATCAGGGGCTGATTGGTTTAAATAAAGCTCTTCGTTATCAAGAGAATATAAATAAATCCCAGGGCTATAAACTTTTAAAGCAATTGACAGAGGCGGGTGTAAAACCAATCTTTTGGCTGTTTCGGTACTCTCTTTTTCTTTAGCTGAAAAACTCTGATAGGTTGTTAAAGAGGCGGTTTTAAAATCAACCTCGCTTTTGAAAAAACCATCACCCAAAACAGTGCTGATAACCACCACAGGCACAACTAAGCCCCCAACATTAACTGTTTGGGCTTGCTTGCCAGAAATTACCTCACCTTGCTCGTTAACTTGGCCTCGTTTGTCAAAGTAAACGGGCTTATTCTCTGCTTGGTCTTTATTTTTTTCAAAATTGGCTTTAGGGTAAAAAACAACTCTTGAATCATCACCCATCTCCCCCCAAAAAACAATGGCATATAAAGGGGTTTTACTAAAATTGACTATTGCTGCTGTTGCTGTTTGGCTACCCGTCGGCAGGGTTGGCACCAAACCACCAGCCCCCGCCCACGCTTGCACGGCCAAATCGCCTAAAACACCACTCGCGTCGGATATATCATGGGTTAAGGGGTAGACCTCTTCTTCTGAAAGTAGGTCCAAAACATCAGCCCCTTCTTTTAAATGGGTATAGCCCTGTTCTGATAAAAGCAAAACGCCTACAGGCACTGACTTTCTTTCTAATTGAAAAATGGATAATTGGGGGTTTAGGGTAAGCAAAATTAAATAAGAGAAAGCGACGATAAAAAGCCCAACAAAACTATTTTTTATTCTTGTTCTCGCTTTTAAAACCGAGTTGGGCTTACCTGATGAAAGAACATAAGCTATGCCAGCATAAATGATGTTAACAAAAATCATTAAAACAGCAATTGCTATTACCCAATTAGAGGCAAACTTCATTAAATGAGTTGGATCAACCGTCTTTTTGGTCACTTGCTCTATAGTTAAAGCACCTATTTTAGGGTAATCGCCTTCTAAAGCAAAGCAATTAGTAAGTAGGAGGTAGTTGGTAGTTGGTAGAAGGAACAAAAGAAAAAACAAAAAGAATAAAAAAAATTTCTTTTTAAAAGAGGGTTTTGTTTTTGATTCATAGCTCATAATTCATAAGTGAAAAAATTGAACGATCGTTCATTTTTTTCACTTTTTAAAATTGCTTTACTTAATTGGGAAAACAACAATTGAGGAAGCACAAGTTGAAATGTCTCCCAAGGTCAAAGAATCAGCAAAGTGCTGGGCACACCTGCCCATTTGATAACCCCCTCCAGCTGAAGAGGTCAGGTCGTTGACCGTTTGGGTAAAGGCCTCGGTGTAATTCTGCCCCCCGTCCCATTGGCTAAAAACAGCACTATTGTCGCCACTATAAATAATTCTGTGTTTATATAGCACAACCAAACATTTACCGTCTATTTCAATTGATTTTATATTGTCATTAAACTTGACGCTATAATCTAAACTACCTGCGTGAGTAGGAAAACTTGCTGTAATTTTATCTGGCAAATTAACTGGGATATACCAAGGCATTGGCAAATTAAGCATATCTTCTTTTTGGGTAATTGGTTCGTTGGTAAAAACTAAACAATGCCCTTGCTTAGAAGGACTATTACAAATCTTGACAGATTTGCAAACATTAAGATTATCGCTTAATTCAAAAAGCTGAAGAGAGGAAGCTCCCACCATCGAGCCATATTGGTGGTTAGCTGTTTCAATAGAGCCAGTTTCTGGCGTTGTATTGCTTGGGTCGTAGGGCTTAACATTGCCTATTATTTGAATTGGTTGAGTGGCAAACTTAGCATAGATCTTATTTAAATCAGGGGTGCCACTAGGGTCTTCTGCAAGTGCTCTGCCAGATGCCGCTATGTCTCCAGCAAAAAAATTATATTGCGCCCCCTTGAAAATGCCGTTGACGCCTGTCTTCATATCAAATCCATCATCATCATAAAACTTTTTATTAAAATAGAGTGTCGGGATAATGCCATCCAGCGGATTAACGCCCCTTTCTCTCGTAGTAAACATCACCTTACCCTCATCGTGAAAATTATAACCGCTGGAGACAAGGACAATTAAGTTCTTGTCTGGCTCTTTTCCTTTTGGGTCTTTGGTGATAAGTTCAAGTTGAATGGCTTTATCGTCAAAGTCAAAAAGCCGGAAGTCAGCGAAATCCTCGTTTAAATAGCGCATGCCATAAGAGGTCGCTAAATCAGCGAAAAGATTAACCCCAATGCCTTTACCCTTCAAAGAAGCGGATAAAGGGGGGTGATTAATTGAAATCTTGTTATTGTTATCATAAGTGATAACTGGTATGTTTGGTTTTGTTAAAGAGCCCCCGTCTTCAAGGTTAATGGGCGATTGGCCAAAAGCTAAGCTGGTTAAGGGAATGACTTGAACACTAATACCAGACCCCTCTGTTAAAAGTATAGGTGTGTCTTTAACAACTTCATTTTCAACCCGGCCCTGTTCAGTAAAAATTGTCTCCTTGCCTGCGTAGTTTTTATCTAAAAACAAATGGACTTCCACCCCAGCGCTTTTTTCACCCCAAAAGCCCAAAGCATACACAGAAAACTTCCTAAAATTAGCTGAAGTAGGCGTATTGTTGCTTGGGTCCCAGTCGTCAGCCACTAAATCGCCAAACCTATCGCTTTTAGTTAAATCAGGGAAAGAACCATTTAAATAAACCAATTTGCCCTCTTCGCTTAATTGCTCTAAGGTCTTGTTTTCAGCAAAGCCCTCAATCGCCCCAGTTACGCTTATTTTAAAGGCCTGCTCGCTAAAAAGCACAGTGCCTGACGAAATAGTTGTTTTTTTAATTTGCAGAATTGTTACTTGCGGGTTAATAAATTGTAAAACTAAAAAAGAGCCAGCCAAAATTAAAAGCCCATAAAACGACTCTCTGATTCTTTTTTTAGCGTTGGTGGTTTTATTGACCTGGCCAGCTGAAAATAAATACATCACTCCCCCATAAACCAAAGACAAGGCCGCAAGTAAAACAGAAATAATAATCGCCCAAGTGACAAAAAAATTAATCACCTCACCCAATGAGTTATTTTTAACAATGCTTTGCAAGTTAGGTGCATTCTTTGACCACGAAGGATAATCCTGCTCTAAATCAATTTGCCCTAAGCAAACAATAGGCAAAATAACTGCCCCTATTAATATCGCTATTAAAAAGAGAAAAGAGGTTTTCATTTATAACAACACATAAAATTCTCTAAGGCACCAGCGCATACCTTCATTAAGCACTCGTCTTTTGGCAAGTCCTCGTTGGTTAGCGGGTCTTTGCATAAACAGGCCTCGCAAGCCGCGTTAAAACCCTCCGAGCAAACCTCCCCGCAACAAAGATTGCCCGGCTTGCATGGTTTCTGACGGCAAATCTCGCAACTAACTTGCCCTATCAAGGAATTATCCGCACACTCTGTTACACAACACACCTCTGCTGGCTCGCAATTAGCATCAGACGGTAAACGATACATCTCGCAATTTAACTTGGCTAAAAAAGAGTCGCCCTGGCATTCTTTTAAACACTTAACACAATCTTCATTTAGGCCAGCAACACACTCCTGTTCGCATTTTTCACTCCAGGGCTTGGGCCTAGTATAGTAGCCCGAGCTTAACGCCTCCAAGCAAAGCAGTTCCTTTCTTTGCTGGATTTTACCTTCACTGGCAAGTGCTCTTTCCGCTTGGGTTAAGCCGCAAATTTTTAGCTCTTCTTGTGCCCATTCAATACTTTGTTCAACAAACTCTTTTTTAGTTAATTTATTGCCAATATCCTTCGGGTCTTGGGCTAAATCATAAGTTACGGTTTCGGTTTTATCTAAAAATATAGCTCTGATATTTTCGTAACTTCCTTTTAAGGCCTCTTGGGTAATTTTCATTTCCTCTATTGTCGCGTTTAAAACAGCCACCGAACACGGGTCGCCAACACAATCTTTTTTAGCACAAATTGGCGGCCTGACACTCAAGCCGTCAAATTTCAAAAAATCCATAAAAAGCAAGGGCTTCACCCCTAAAATTAAATCCGGAGCGATATTGTCTGCTTCAGCAACGCATTTAGCAAAATCGCAAACATCTTTATGCTGGCTTAAAGCCCCAGCGGTTAACTGCCCCGAGCTTATCGCTGATTCCAAATAACCAGCCGCTTTAATATATTCTTTATAAACCCCGTTTAAAATTTCAGATGACCTTTGTAAAGGCAGGCCTTCTGGCACTATCACCCTACATGTCCACTCGCCGTCGCTAAGGTTTTCTTGAGCTTGTGCCCCTTGAGGAACTTTTTCTTTTAAAAGCAAAAACCCCACTCCAATAGTAATTAAAGCAATTCCAAATAGAGAAATAATAAATTTTAAGTTTTCTTTTCGCATAACTTTATACTTTTATTATAGCACATTTTTATTCGTCATTCGTGATTCTGGTTTCGTCATTTATTCGTCATTCTATTTGTTCTAAGTCACTTTCCAAGCTTTCAGCTATCTTTAACATAGGGTATCTTAAAACCCAAGTTAAATAGCACGAAGCGTTAGAAATTGGGCCAAAAGCTAAAGGCAAGCCCGAAATACAAAACGGCATTTTACAATAACTTTCTCCGCAAGTGCAGTTTTTAGCCGCAAAATTTACCGCAAAAGCCAAAGCCCAAACAAACTGGGCTTTTTGCTTAATGGCCGAGGCCGTGTCGTGCAATTCGTTGATTGAAGGGAAAACCACTTCTTTTTTATCAAACAAGTGAATATTTAATTTAAAGGGTAAAGGCAAATACCTTTGTTCAATGTCTTTTCTAGATAAATCGATCTGCTTGACATTATTTCTAATTAAGCCAAACTGGGTCTCTGCTTGGCCAAAAAAGTCAGAAACATCCGGGCAAACTGGCCCTCCCTGTGGCCCTGAGACCTTTTGCTTGGTTAAATCAGAATAACTTTCCGCTGGATGCGAGTTGCATTGCAGGGGAGTTATCGTTAAACCGCCTGCCCCGCTTTCTTCATTCATACCTTCCCATGCGTCTTGTAATTGGGTAAGGATGCCTTTTGTTTTCTTTTCACCTTCTCCACCATCGCCTTTAATCGCTTTAATTAGTTTACTGAAGCTATCTGACATTTTTTTAACATCGCCCACAAAAGATTGAACTCCATTATATAATTTAGTAGCAGATCTGATACCAATTAAAATAGAAAAGATTTTCATTACTTCGTCAAGGGGTTGTTTAATGTTATCTGCCCCAAATGAACATGCGTTAAGCGCCTTATCCCTTGCCTCTAATAGCAAACAGAACCCCTTCTCGTCATCGTTCAGTTCGCCCTCGCCCTTGACATCTATTTGTGTACAATCGGGATCTAAATCAATGCTTATGCCTTTTAAAGATAAATCAGGAATACTGCAGTTTGTCTTGCCTGTTAACTGAAAACAAAGTGCTGGCTTGATTGTATCCCTGGCTTCCTTGCACCTTTCTTTACACCTTGTCGGGTCAGCGCCGTTGGCAAAATCCTCATTTTCTTCAGAAGAACAGCTTGAAAGATTACAAGAACCATTGAAAACATGCTTTATGAGCATATCAATATACTGACATTCTTTCTCAAAGGCCTTTTGGGCTTCCATTTCATTGCATTGCTCTAATTGTGCGTCAACCGCTTTTTGAATAACTTCTAAATTGGCATCTGTTTCATTATTGCAAGTTGCCTCGTCAGTTGGCAGGTCAACAATAGAACAGATATTACTTAACCCCGCTCCACCTAAATAACCTAACTGCCCTTCGGTTGTCTTGCAGAATTCCGAGACAGCTTGATACCCTTGGGTATAGCCATTTCTATCAAGAGGGGACATTTTAGGCGGCCAACACCAATCGCCATTGCCTAAATGCTGGCCATCAAGATTCGCATTATTATTTAGGTTTGGAAGAGGGCAGGTAAAACAGCTTGCCGCAAGCAAATAATTCCCAGTATCAGCACAAGTTAAGCCGTTTTGACAGGTTGTATTTTGCAAATTGGCTCCGCTCGGACACTTATCCGGGCAGGCAATGTCGCCCACTCCAGCTTTAATTCTTTGCTTATTCAGCCGATCAATTTCTGTTTGAATGTCATCTGGCTGTCTATCTAAAATACTTAAATCAACATTCAAAAGATTTTTGCATTTTACTTCTAAGGCCTTTTGCTCTGCGGGAACTAAAGTTATTAAATCAGCAGCGCGAGTTTCGCACATAGCTAAAGTATCCCTTGGGTCGCTTTGCAAAATAGGCGAGATAAGCTTACACGCGGTTGTTAAATTGTTGTCGCCAAACACTCTCCTGCCAAGGTCAACTATGTTTTGCGTCCTGAAGTGATCAAGGGCTGAACCATAATCTATTCTTCTATCTTCGTCAACCCTAGCATTTCCTCCAAAAACATCATCATCGGCGATAAGTGCTTTTGCTTCAAGAAGCAAGCCTGCCCGTGTTTCTTTTTGAACATTAGGGATGCTCCCAAAGGACGCAAAAGTAGCCAAGTCAGGATTTCTAGGAAAAATAGCTACTTTTTTCTTGGCTCCGTTACTCTCTATTTTATAATAATAATTATGCTCTAAGGCAATCTCTATTAAATTATCGCTAATGGCCTTGTAAGCACCCTGCAAGAAGGCAATCGGGTTTAAGTCAACCGCTTTTTTAAAGTCAGCAAAACCCTTAATTGGCACCCCCGCTATTTTAATCCCGTTGCCGTCTTTTTCCCAAAACGGAAACTTGCCTAAAGGGTCGCCTTTCATCATTTCTATGGCTTTCCTGTCGGTTATGCCCGCTTGGTTAAACTCCATTTTAATTTGCGGTTTTAAAACCTCTATGGCTTGCTTGGTCTCGGTTATCTTTTCTTGGCTAGCGAATAAAATATCCATCACATCTAAGAAAGAAAGCACTTGGCACAAAGACCGCTTACTTTTCTTTTGTTCAAAGCAAGTAACGCTGTTAAGAAAATCGGTTCTTGTTGGGCTATCGTCGCAGGTTTTACCATAATCCGTACCAACCTTATTATTTATTTCATCTAAGATATTCGTTTGCACCAATGTAGCTGGCTCTTGCAAATCATCAGCAATTTTTTGTAATTTCTCTTTATCAGAAGCTTGTAACGCCTGAAGCGCTGGGTCGTAGATTAACTCCATTATATCGTGAATAATACTATTTACTTTACCAATCAAATCAATTATTTTAGGCACAGGCGCTTCCCATGCTGGGTCGTCTTTTAAAAGCCGTAAACAGGTTTCATCTCTATTATCTTCAACTAACATTCTAGACCAATAAATCAAACTGATAATTTTTTCTAAATACCCCCGAGCAATTTGCGCTGGGTTACCAGCTTTTAAGGGAGTTTCCCATGCTGTTTGGATTTTCCTTAAAATGTTCTTCGCTTGATTCAAATAATCGTCAAAGTTCTGATAATCCTTTGAAGCAAAAAAATCATCTATCTTCTGTTTCAATTCCTGCAACTTTTGGCAGGTCTCGTTATTATCTCCTCCTGCTTGATCGAAAAACATACTAGGACACTCAAAAGCACACTTTTTTTGACCCTCCTCGCAAGCACTTTCACAATCGTTTTGATTGCACCCTCTATCGTCGCACCTATCAAAACAAACATCATCACAAGCGGAATATATGACAGTTCGCAGTCTTGGCATAAAACTTGCCAAGCTTGGCTGATTACAAACATCCTTACACTCATTATAAGTTATGCTATTGTTTAAATTGTCGCAACCCTGAAAACAATCCCGTTCAAAATTAGAACACATCTGATCGCAATTCGTTCCGCCTTGCCCGCACTTCAAAGCCAACATTATAGCGTCAATGCGGGCTTCAAAGCCATTGGCATTATTAGTATCAGCTAAGTCCTGGAAATACTGCCGCGCTTTAATAATATAATAAACCAAGATAGAGTTCTCGGGCGATAGGTTAAAGTCAGTTATCGCTTCAGCGATATTTTCAATGTTTGAGGTTGGGCCATCAACCGGCAAAGCGTTCCTGAGAAAGGCCTCAATTCTGCCGTCCCAGTCAGGCAATTCAGCCAACTCTGACTTATAAGAAGTTTCAAATTTTGATTTCCACCCGCCATAACAAGAATTAACATCATTGGTGCACCAATTAGCTGAATTCCAAAACCTTTCAAGGGGTGTTTTGCTATTTACTGGGGCATCTCCCTGTAAAGCGCCTAAGGTAATGTTTAAAGAAGCGGCTGTAGTGGTAACGCTTTTTTCCCAATTACTAATCAGCCCGGCACTAAAAACAGTTCTTTCTTGTAAAAACTCTCTAATATCTAACAAACACTGCTGAACATGTTGAGGTAGTATAAAAGGGCAACTGAAATCTCCATTTTTTTCGATTTTAAATTGATTAACAACAGGGTTAAAGCTTATTGTCAAAAAACATTGCTGCTGGAAGTTTGGCGCTGGAGGGTTGCATAACGCCCTATCAACGGCTGAGTCGTATTTGCCCTCATCAAACTTATAATTAAATTTTGCAAAGCTCTCATCAAGGAAAGCAATAAATACAAACGAGGGAATCGCAGAGACAACATAAGAAATTGCATTTCTATGCCTTTGCTCCATATCAGCTTTTCCGTCATCGCCCCAATAGAACTTGCTTTTTATATTTGTTTTATCGTAAAATTCTGTAGCACTTAAACCAGCAGTAGCCATTGATAGATCTTCCCAAAAGACACGCCAAGGCGCTTTAGAGTAATTTAGCTCGTTAAAAAGATACACGCCCTTTGGTATATTAATCCCCTTGTCTTCGTTTTTATAATCAGGAACAAACGAAAGGGCATTATTAATCTTCCCTTGAACATACCCCACATCAAAAACACTAAAAAGAGAGGCAAGCCGTTGAACTTCGCCAAAAGAGGTTTTCATTTCATTAAACCACAGCTTTGTCTCTCCTGAAACAACAACGCCTTTGGGGATATACCGATTGTTTTGGTCAACAATACAAGCATAAGAAGAACAGTTAAGCTCCGGAGCTACTTTTTTAGCGGTTTCTCTGGCCTCTTTTGTTATATTGTCAGCATATTCACATTCAGAATTAACAGTTGGGTCGCAAATAAGAGCAACTGTGTGGTTGCTGTTTGGATTGTTCGTGTCAAAAGCAACAAACCTAACTTCGTCAGGGCTTACTCCCTCTGAACAATACTGATTCATACAAGAGTCATACTGGTTCCAGCATTGCTCGCACTTTTGCACTTTTGATTCGTTTAGGTCTTGCTCAAAAGCGGGGTGCTTCTTTAGAAAATTAAGAAAGGTCATATTCCGATTCTTTAGCCAATAGCCGTCAAAATCAAAATCATTATTAAGGTTTCTGCATTTATCATTAGAATGACAAGTACAAAAAACCTTAAACCAATCAAAGCACTGATCGTTGGCGATATTTCTTCTTTCCGTGATTGACTGTGTGCCAACGACATCGCCAATAGCAGAGATGTTGTTTAGTAAACCGCGAATGCTAATAAAAGCGTTCTGATAGTCCTTAATAATGCCATCAAACATTACTCGCTTATCGTAATTATCCTTTCCATTTTTTCCTGCTTTATCAGTGGCGAACAAAAAGCCAATTTCCGGCTCATTTTTAAAGCCAGCGATACCCTTGCTTGGGTTTGTCTCATCTGGCTTGCCCTCGCTAATAATGGCGGTTAAGTCCTTAACTGATTGGTCAGCCACCTGTAAGGCCTGGGTTTTAGCCCCCGAGTATTCAACCATATTGTTAGAAAAGTTTTGGATTAGGCCCAAAAACCCGTCATAGCCCTTTTTTAGGCGCTCTTGATTGATAGCCCAACCAATTGGCCCAGTGATTACAGATAAGGCGTCTTTCCATTTTAAACCCATATTTTCCCAAGCCGAAGCTAACGAAGAAAAATTTTGAACAATATCGTAAATATCGTTTAAAACTAAAGCGCCATCAACTAAAACCCCTTTAATTGTGGAAGCAATCCTGGCAATCTTTTGAATCGTTGAAACAATGGTCATAATTTGTTGAATATAAGTGAAAACTCCGCCCGGGATTAAAAATTTTAAAATATCAAGAACCGTAATATCATACCTTACTTCGCCAAACCTTAATGAGCAGTTGCTTTTGCAATTGCGTAAGAAAAAGCAATCTGACAAGGGGTCAGTATTATTGTACATTTTCTTAACTGCAAAAACCTCTTGAGCGGCGGCTTGTTCTAAGGCAATAAAGTAATTGCAAGCCGCTTGGTGGGCTGATTTCTCTTCAACTGACATTGAAAAATCGTCTTCAGGCAATGGTATTTTTAACTGGCACTCCCTTGGTGCTTTGGGCTGAGGCACGGCCAAAGCCCTGCCAAATTCGGTTTGTTCGGTTAAATCAGTTTGCCATTCGCCTAACTTAAAAGTAGAGAAAGGGCTTATGCAAACATCGCCCGGCTTCCATTCGCTTGCACAACTTGCTTTGGGGGTATACTTGTAAGCATTCGTATAACCACAATGAAAAGAAGAATCACACCCGCAAAAACCAATACTTCCGTCTAAGGATTGCTTAAACATACAATCAAACATACCTAAGTAATTTCTTGTTTCAGTGCCCAGCTTCAAACCACCCCTTTCAGTTAATTCAAACTCATTGGGGATTTGAACTTTTTGAAAAATCTTGTCTAAAAACTCGCCAAAATCAAAAGCCATTGCCCTTTGTGGTGCAGGAATCATCTGGAGTGTCAGGGAAAACAAAACCACTGTAACAATAGCTGACTTAATCTTATTTTTACTTTTAAAAAGCATAGGAAATATTTCTTTTGATTTTAATTAGGACCTACCTGTTTGCCAATAAATTATCATTCCCAATTTTATTTAATTTCGTCATTTTAGAAGTGAGCTTAAAGGCAAACTACCCCGAGCAAAACTATCCGCTAAACCATCTAAGCTATAGCTAAACTTTCTGTTAACGCACTCAAGTACTGTTGAGCAACACTCCAATGATGCCTTCTTGCAACACCTATCCGCTGGGTTTCCAACTGGAACCTCGTCGCTTTTACAGGCGCTATCTTTCGCTCTGCAATCTTTATAAACAGAACTTCTTTCTTGGCAACAGACCAAAACATTGTCGTCGCCAGACATTGCTTCAAACTCATTGGCATTGCACTTACCCCCAACATCCGCCCTCTTTAAGCGACAAATAGCACAGCCATCGGGCTTAGGGTCAAGGATAAATTCAAAACCCCCTTTATCATCGTCCCTGTCTAAACTATAACAACATTTTCCTCCATCTTCTGTTTCGCCTTCATTAGTTTTACAGCCCTCTGTTGGCACTGGCCTGCATTTTGCTTCGCAAACAGCGGGCTGGCCCAAAGTACAGCAATTTATGATTTTAACGCCGGTTCCTTCATCAACAACCTCTTTTAAAACTTCATTTGCTTTACAGGAAGTTGTCCCGGCTGGCTGTTTAACACAACTGCCCATTATCTGTTCAGTGGCCATATCGGCTAATTTAGCACCAAACAAATTAGCGATTTGAGCTGTCACCCAATCAACTACCCCAGACAAAGCACCAACTGGTGCTTCAATTAAAGCCGTGTCAGCTACGCCCGAGGCCTTTTTAATAAACTCCTCTGTCTTTTCCGCTGACTTATCCAGGGCTGAAGTTATAGCGGTTCCGGCTTCTCCTAATGAGTAAAGCGCCTTGTCAAGCCCGACTTTTGGGCCCAAGGTATCTATCAAGGGCTTCTTTAGCCAGTCATATTTTTCAGCCAATAAGTCAATTAGGGATGTGCCTAAGGTTGAGTTTAAAGCTGGAATAACCGGCGTTTTAATTAAAGGCAAAAGGTCAACTGGCATTTTTGTTAAAAAACCAGCTAAAGCATTCAGTCCTGACAAATCAAGCCCCACATCACACTGGCTTACCTCTGCGCTGTTTACCCAAATCATCATTGACGGGTCTTGGCAAATTAAAGCGATAATCGGCGTATTACCTTGAACCCCCATTGCCTCTTTAGCTAAAACCCCTAAAGGCGTTGTTAGATAGTGAGCTATTTGGGTTATCGCTTGCGCTTGCTCAATGGTAAAGGTATAAACATTCACTTGCCAATTCCCTGTGTTAAAATAAGGCGCTAACCCTATAAAATATTTACCATCTAAAAGCCCAACTTCTTTACCAAAATTTTTCATACTATCTGGCCCGCTGAAATTAGCATTAAGTGGATGAAGAGGGTTTGTTTCTAATAAAGGGAAAACAAGAGATGCCGGTGCGGCTAATCCGCGCGCGGTAAAGGCGCTGGTTAAAGATTGCGGGATATTGCCAAGATTAATCGCCATTTTGTCGGCATGGCTTAGGGTTATAGCAAACTGAAAATTAAATATCGTTTGATCTGGGTGCATTGACCGTTCTACTTCTTGAGCTTTTGTCAAAAGGTAATTTAGTGCTGAAGTATTGTTTAAGACATAAATCATTTCGGTTAACCATTGGGGCTTGTCGCCGGGCTCGTTTAAATAATCCTCAATAATTTGAAACATTATCTGCATTTCTTTTGGCCGAACAAAAGTCATTAGGGGCTCATTGATACCTAAAATTTCAGCTGGGGTATTATTTTGAACCTTGCAGAAAATATAAGGTATTGTCGCTGATTCTATTAAACCACTCTCATTTATAATTTTATCAATCACTTTAGATAAATTAACTGTTCGCAAACTCTCCATAGAATAAGGCAAGTCCTGGCCAATACCTGCCCTTTCGTTTTGGTAAACAGTTGACAGTGCCCACCTTTTTGTTGCTGGATCATTTTCAAAGTCCTGAACTATCATATAACAAACATCTTCAAATAATAACTGGCTCGGGGTTCTGCTTAAAAAGTTAGTCGTGTAGCTTTTACCCGTAATGGTTGGGCCATTTACCTCCATTGGTTTGACTACCCCAAACGGGATATCAATTAAGACATTTAAGGTTTTATTGCTAACATAGTTAAAAATATCTTTTAAGACAACAACCGTATTGTCTGGATTTGCGATGATATCTTGCCATTGCCCAGCACTTACTCCTCTTAAGGTCGCTGTTTTCTTCAGCTCTATTTGCAGTTGCACGCCTAAGGCCGGGTAAAGCTTTTTATAGGTTTGTATCTCATCGTTAAAGTCAGCAGAAACATTATTTTGGCTTTCAATGCCATATTTTGCCCTGAACATTATTCTAAATAATGACAAGGCGGTTGTGTCTTTTGTAGCCACGCAACAGCCCTTGCAAATACCCTCTAAAGCATTTGAGCATTCAAGCTGCGAAGAAGCGTCTTTCAAGGGGGTAACATTCATTGAACCTTCATCCGTTAAACATTTTCCAGAACAATTTATATCGTTGGGCTCTTTCTTGGACTTTTTATTAGTGTATTGGCAACTTGCTGTAATTAAGAGCTTTAAAGCGTCACCTGTTGTTAGTGTTGGTGATTGAAAGATAGAACCTAAGGGGTCGCAAGCGGCCTTAGTAACATAACAATAACCCCTGTAAAAGTCGCTGTTTTCTTGAGGAACTTTATTTTTATCTATTTTTGGCAAAGGTAATGTTTTAATTAAATCGTTAATTTGCGGCACTCCAGTAATGTCCCCCAAACTTTTCTTTTCAAAAATGCTGTCGCAAACATTCTTTGGCTTATCTATTGCGTTGACCTGCGACTCGCCTTTGTTTTGCCATTTAACAGTGGTCTCTCCACAAATCATGCTCTTGGGTGTTGCTTTTATAAGGTCGTTTATATTCATCAAGCCAGTTATTTCAAACAAAATTTCAGCTGGGGTCATCGCCAAATAGTTACCTAAACAATGTTGGTTTGGCTCTTCTCCCCAGCAAACCTTTTGAAGCAACTCAACTAAATTGCCATTTAAGGCCTTAACAATTGCCTCTTGGGTCTCACCCGAGGCGGCAAACTCTTCTAATAAGGTTGTGTGTAAATGCTTGTTTAGTCGGCAAGTGTTGTTAGCAAACTCAACGAACTTTACACTTGTAAACTCTCCACCAGGATTTACCTCTAATGTTTTATAAGTATTGTCAGCTGTTTTTATTTTTAACCAGCTCATTTCTACTTTTGTCTTAGAAGAAAAGTCAAAAATCATTTCTTCTGGTTCGGTTCTACCAGCTGCGATATTTTGTTCAACTTTTGCCTCATACTCCTGGCAAAAGGCCTGCAACATCTGCTCTATACTCATATTAAGGGTCTTGACAACCTCGGCTGGTAAAACATCGCCAATATCAGCGTTTAAAACCTTTTTAAGCTTAGCATAAAGCTGGCTGGCTGGTTCAAAATATTCAGAGAGGGGATAGACAATTTCATCTTCAATAAAAACATTAGCGTACTCAAAAGCAGTGGCTAAGGTCATTTCAACAAGGGCTGAAATAAACTGCTCGCCAAAATTAATCAAGCCAGCCAAAGCCCAGTTCTTTGCCCTTGCTAATGTGCCTTGCACTCCACCACTCGTATCCACATCTTGACCTATCCACTGGCACTCACCGCACTTTTCACCCCTATCTTCTGCTTCATAAATACTCCCTGCCTGCCAGTCCCTGCTCCAACAATACCCTGCCCCCTCGCACATTTGTTTTCTATAGCCCGGGTCTCTGCCTGCATCATGTTCGCAGATTATTTGATATACCGTTTGCCCGCCCTGTTCAATTTCTGCTAAATCAGATGGGATGTCAGGCCCCTTTAACTCCATAGCATTAATATCTTCAGGACTTAATTGAACGCATTCACCTTTAAAGGCTTCTGCCGGCTTAGGACTTGTTTCACATTTTTGTGGGGCTAAAAAGGTCTGTCCTTCTAAAACAAACACCTTCCCTTGATGTAAAAGCCCATAACAATCAGGTATTGACGAATATTCAGGAAACAAAGCTGGGTGGCTTTCTCTGTAATCCTGAATCTTTTCCGAGACCGCCCCACTCGTGTATTTCGTTACTAAATCGCTCACATATTTTTTAGTATACTGGGCTATCTTCCCCCTCAAACCCTCAACACAACACTGCCCAGCTGTCCCTGAAGATTTAAACATCTCTCCTTTATAACAGCCATTGTCATGCCCTCCTCCACTAGGAATACCAGGGCCAACACAATGCCCCGACCCATCGCACCCCCCAGAAATATTATTCTTTTTACAAGGAGTTGTTAGTTGTTCAAAGGTTATATCACAATCGCTCCAGTTTTTAATTGGGTCTCCATTTTTGTTGATTGTTCTACAACAACCATTTATCCTACAAGCCACAGCTTTGTCTATTGAGCTTACAAAATCAAGGATTGTGCCTAACAAAGGCACATCAGTTAGTTTTGTTTCCATGACTTTGTCAAGTTTAGTCATTTTACTAACTGAAGTAGTTAAGGCCCCATTTAAAATAGCGTCATAGTATTTAACGGTTTGCGTGTCTAAATGATTTTTAAATTCTTCGTCTAACTTATCTTTAAGTCGGCCGGTTAAAAAGTCCTTAAACTCACCTGAATTTGATAATAAATCTATAATCGGAGAGTTAATAGTTTTAAGCAATGTCTTTGAAATATAGTCAGGCGACAGGTTGTTCTTCTTGCACTCTTTAAATTCTGCGAAGCATGGGTCGCCTGTTTCTTTAAGACAACTTTCAAAAGCACTCATGCTCATATTTTTAACGCATTTGCCATTCTCAAACCCGCAGGCCTTTATATTCTGGCCACCACAACTACCAACGCAACCAGCGATAACCCTGTCTTTTAGGTCGTCCCCGTAGCCCTCTGCAACATTTTCAGAGGCCAAGTCAGCTAAGGCCGGGATATTCGCAACCAAGGAAGCAATTAGGCGGTCAGCTGACCCATTAGAGATGGCTGTATGCAAGATAGCGTCAATTTGCTCACGGGAGACCTGATAATTGGCTTTGCCAAACGCACTTGACAAACACTCTTGGAAAAACCCTTCAATTCGCTCTAACGATAAATCAGTTAAAACCGAGAATAAACTTGCTCGGCTTGATTCTCTATAAACAAACTGGTTATGCTCTAAAACCGCTTGGTCAAAAACATCCCCTTCCATTGCTAGATAAAAATTACCCGCATCATAAAAAGTAAAACTAAAGGCCATAGTCGGCTTAACAAATAGATCAAAGAGCCCTTCCCAAAAACTTTTGTTGTTTAAAGTGGTTATCGGTAGAGGGATGGTAGAATAGGCAGTATTGCTAAACTTTTCTGGGGTTTCAACTACTAAAGAATACGCACTAGGCAAGTTTTGGCTAAAAGGCGTAAACTCGTTTTCAAACATTCTACCTTGCGGATGAGCATTTCTTAACAAAAAGGCCATTGAATTATTAACTAAAACCTTGCCCAAGGGCTCAACTTGCTCTATAACAAACTTAGCTTTAAGCCCTTCAAGGTCAGCTAAGGCCGATTGAAGCTCCATCCGTTTGGCTCTGATAAACCTTTTTGGCTCAACATTTACTTTCAAATAATCACAAACCGATAAAGGAACAATCTTTTTATCCTCGTCTTTTATTTCATAAGCGATATTCGGATTAAACATTGTCGCGTCGCCAGCCAAGGGCTCAATTTTATAATAACCCCAAAATTCATTTCCTTCTTGGCATTGGCTCGGCAAGGTCGGTCTATAGGGTTCTGCTTCCCAAGCCCGAACATTTTTAACTTCATTAGTTGTTGGGTCAATAATTGAAACAACTCTCACCCTTACCTCTCTTATATCGCACGAAGGCGCGCCATTGCTTAAACGGCTTTCCCCACAGTCCTGGCATTGAAGCCCGCAAATGTCTTGGCTGGTTGCCTCTGCTGGTTCAACGCCTAAATCCGTCCAGTATTGTCGTGCTCCTACAATATCCAAGCCCCCGACACACTCGCCATAATAGCCACTGATTGTTTCTTTTGTTCCGTCATCTTTCTCAGTTTCTTTGGTTTCCCAATGCCATTCGTCATGATACTTGCCATCCCCGCACTTGCAATCCCGCATAATATCCAGCAAGCCAAAGTCCTCTTTTCCTGGCGGGGTATCGCCTGCGATATCGCCTTCAATAACCTTGATTACCTTATTTAAAGCCAACTCGGCTTGTCTTAAATAAAGTTCTGATTTAAAAATTTCATCTACAGCTATGCCCGAGCTGTCAGCTAAGGCCGTCAATGGTTGAAATGCCCCGAAAAGAAACCCAAAAAGTTTATTTTCTTTTAAGCTCCTTTTAAAAGCTAAATAAGCGTTACCTTGGGCTGTTGTTTGGCTGGCTTGCTCTATCTCTTGATAGTTATTGTCATAGTCGCCAACGCCATTAACCGCTTTTTTAAGGGTTGTGCCAACAGAGGCAACCGCCACTTGTGCTTCTAATAAAGGGTTAAGCTTGTAAAGCACAACTTTATTGGCGTCTTCATCAGCATTGGTCAAATTAGCTGGGGTGGGGGCTGTTTTTGGTAAGTTCCAGTTGAATAAAACCAATTGGGGGTTAATCACAAGTAAAATTAAAAAAGCAAAGGCCAAAATGGCTAAGCCCAAAAACCCGTTTTTCGCCATTTCTTGGGCCTTTATGGCCAAACCCACATTGCCAGCCGAAGCCATTCTTAAAAAGCCAGCTACAATTAAAACAACCAAACACACCCCTAAAACAAGATAGAAAACAAGCCGGGTTAAGTAGGTTATCAGCTCGCCCAACCCCTTTTCTGCTTGGGGTTGATTAATAATTTCTTCAACTGTTTTATCAATTCCGGGTACCTTTGGGTAGGTCTGCTCTAACTGTAAGTCAGCGGCAAAACACCCTTTAAAAACAAGTAAAAAACCAACAGCTAAAAACGCTATTTTTAAAAGTTTATATTTTCTTTTTTTACTTTTCATATTGACCCCCAAGGTCTTATTTTTTAATAGTGTCGGACACATATCAGACTATCAACAGGCACTAGTCTGACACAGAAATCCCTTTAATTAGGGCTTAAAAAGTCTAAAAAATTCTTTGAATTAACCACTGAAAATTTTGAATTAGGATAACTATCCAGCCATTCTTTTGGCGACTTTAGCTGGCTTTCCGCCCATTTTGCCTCATAAGCAAACAGCCTGCCTTCCCTTTCAACAATTAGATCAATTTCTTTTTGGTCATAAGTTCTCCAAAAGTAAAAATTGGCAGAGTGCCCGCTATTATTCAGGGCCTTCATTTTTTCAATAACAAAAAAATTTTCAAACAAAACGCCAGCATCGTTTCTCATCTTTAGGGGGTTAAAATTGCGGATTAAGCTGTTTCTTAAACCAAGGTCAATGAAATAATATTTTGATGTTTTATAAATTTCTTTCCGTAAGTTCCGGCTAAGCCCCCGTAGGTTGACTACAACAAACATTTTTTCCAAAAGATCAAGGTATTTTTCCACTACCTGCCTTGACAAAGCCAAATTAGCGGCTAATTCTGCCACAGAAACCTCTTGACCAATTTGCAAGGCAAGTAATGACAATAAATCAACAACTTTTTTTGGCTTTCTGATTTTTTCCAAAGACAAAACATCTCTATATAAATAATTGTTCACCAAATCATACAGATATTTTTCCTTCTCGTCTTCGCCAATAAGAGTAAGCACTTTGGGATACATCCCAAACCTCAAAAACTCTTCCAATCTTTGATTAAGGGAAAGATCTGGCAATTGCGGTTTTAATTCGCCAACAGCAATGGGATACAAAAAGAAAGTAGCGGACCGTCCGGTCAAAGGTTCATTGATTTGATTGGCCAATTCAAAAGACGCAGATCCGGAAACAATAATTTTAATCTTTAAGCTGTCAAATAACAATTTAAGATTTAGGCCAATATTAGCAACCCTTTGAGCCTCGTCAATAATAAGATACTTTTTTTCGCCAACGGCCTTCTTAAGGGTGTCTAAATTAGACGAACTAAAAATTTCTTGGGTTCTAATGTCGTCGCCATTAAAAAAAGCGATTTCGCTCTGCTTAATTTCGGGCAAAAGCAAATCAAGCAAGGTTGTTTTACCAGCTTGTCTTGGACCATAAAGCACAATGATTTTGGGCTCTTTTGCCAATGATTTCTTAATAATTGAAACTATATTTCTATCAATTAGCATAAATTATGTAAACTATACTTTACACTATTTATTATATTCTACCAAACCCCTTTTTGTCAAGGGCAATAAATTACTCTTTGTTGAATAAGTTCGCGATCGTAGATTTATTATTTATTGTATGCCTTGTTGTTCTTCTTTGAGGCGACGTTTAGCTTCTTTAATTTTCTGAATTTCTTCAGGCGAACTGGTGATAAATTGGTCTTCGGTATAAGAAGCAATCGCTTTTAGGGCAACGCGCTTTTGCCCTGCGATAAAAACACCTTCCCCAACCTCGCATTGTAAAAGCGTCATTTTTTCTTGTTCAGTTAAATTAAAAGTTTTTTGGACAACATCAATCGTGGCTGAGGATTGTTTTAATAAAAACTGCAAAGACGAGTTAGTAATAATGGGCTTGCCATATTCTGATTGCATAAAGTCAGAAACATCTTGCGTTACAGTTGTTACCCCAAGCCAGTATTTACGAGCCCTTTTACAAATACCATAAAGAAAGGAAGCCCCGTCGTCTTCTTGCATAATCCACCAGGCCTCATCAACTAACAAAATCCTCTTCTTTAAACTTGACCTAACTTGGTTCCAGATATATCTTAAAATTATAAACATGGCCATGGGGCGCAGTTCGTCTTCCATATCTCTAATCCCAAAAACAGTAAAGTCATTTCCCATTTCAATATTTGACTTATTGTTAAAAAATGAGGCATACGAGCCCTTAGTAAACTTTCTTAAACGTTCAACTAATGATTCGGCCCTATCCATGCCACTTAAAACTGTTTCAAAGTCAGACATTATCGGTGTTCTTTCTTTCCAATTAGCTGGGTCGCTTTTTTCGGTGATATCTTTCATAGCGTACACTTCAGTTATGGCCTGATCAACAATGGCATCCTCTTCTGGGGTTAGGCCCCCTAACATAATCCTAACCAAACCAACTAAGTTAATTACACTGCCTCTTAAAATATCAGCTGGGTCTTCGTCTTCTTGAGGCACTGGTAAGTCAAAAGGGTTAAGATGGGTAGGTGAGTTCAAAGATATTTTAAAGAAAGAGCCCCCGACTGCCTCGCTTAAATACTGGTACTCGTTTTCTGGGTCAATAATAATAACAGCCACCCCCTGCATTAAATACCTCAACACTTCTAACTTGCAAAAATAAGAATTATGGATAAACATGCCACCCTTGCCTGCTAAAAAGACGCTATTTTCACAGGTTAAATCATAAACATATTCATCTGTTTTATTTGCTATTTTTTCAACTTTAACGATTGGGTCCCAGAAAAGATCTGCATTAGCTAAAACCTTTAACTGCTCTAACTTTTCTCTGACCTTTGGGATATTATTGAGAAGAATTTTTTCATATCTTTGCCAAACAAGAGAAGCTGCCTCTTGAAGCATTTTGTAATTAGTGTTGCTTGCAACCCTTCCAACTAACGCTACTTGTAAAGAAGGGCTAAAATGTTTTACTTCTAAATCAGTTTCTTTAAATCCAGAATAAATAGCTTGCTTTAATTCTTTTAAATCATATTGTTGGCCTAAAACTGTTTGAATAATTTTAGAAGCATTTTTAAACCTAGGCCTTACTCCTCTATATTTAACGACATGCCAGCTACGACCGAGTTCTTGCCAAAGCTTTTTGTTTAGTTCTTTGTCTTCTTTTCCTAAATTAATTATATAAGCCAATGAGGGTAGCTGGGCTAAAACTCTATATATAGAAGCTTTGTCTTGAAACCGTTCAATTCTTTCTTCAATAATGCCTACCATTTCCCTAATTTTTACCTGAGAGGGCCTATAATGCCCCCGTTTTATATTAGAAATATCTTGAATACAGTGAAGCCCGCAACTAAATAAATCGTAAATTTCTTTAAAAATTAAATTAACGCCCGGGATAAAATCTACATTCGTATTGCCTGTTTTATTAACAATGTTTAAAAGTGCTTTTTTCTTTCTTTTTGAAATAAAATTAACTTCTCGTTGGAACTTTTGAAGGTTATCTTGGCCTGAGATAGAAAGTTTCCAATATACCTTTTTCTCTTCCCAATTAGCATTTGTTGCCCTTTTCTTAGTTTTATGAATTCTTGAAACAATCCCAAAAGAATAAAGCAAGTAAGAAATATCAGAAATTAACTTTTCTGATTTTGAGGTTGCCGTAACTTCTCTATTATTTTCTACCCCTCCATCACCCTCAAAGTAAGCAGTGAGATATTGAGCAATTTGTTCTTTATTTAAGTTAAAGATAAACGGCCAAACCCTTTTCCCCTCTGACTTTTCCTTGCTCCCCAATTTTTTAACTACTTCAGTAAAACTTCCCAAAAGCGTATAAAAACCTCTTAACTCTTTACTCTTTCCTTTCATTTCAGAAAACCTAACCCCCAAGCAAGACAAATCGCGCCTGATAAAATCAAGGACATCTTTTTCTGTGTTGCTAATCATCACTCTTTTATCTAAAATAGTACCTTCAGCTGTAATAATACCAGCCAATCTTAAAAACTCTGGACTATTAACAACTAAACCTTTTGACTTTAAGGGTTTTTTATTTTCTTGGGTGTTCCAAGCTATTCTTCGTGGCAAGGGGATGTATTCGCCCGCCTTAACTTCATCGCCCCTCAAAAGCTCTATTTTGCCTTGCCTTAAAGCAACTAAATTATGATCGCCAGTTGTTTCAATCTCTCTACCGCTTTTAGTTTTAAATTTATAAAAAACATCAGGCGCTTTTTTACGAGCAGCAATTTTAACCTCGCCCCAGCTCCCTTTCATTTTTTCATCAAATGTCCAAACCTTAAGCCCGGGGAATGTCTTACCCTCTAAATCTTCATCCCTAAAATCAATGCCTTGTTTTTTGATAATTTCTTCAATAAGGGTGCCTATTTTTGTAAGCTTAACTTCGTTTTTATATTTTACTAAAGTTTCTGTTTTAAAGCTTACGCTTTTACCCGAACCACTCTTAGCAAAAACAACAAGATTGCCGTTCTCTAAAGAAAAGCGGTCAAATAAAACTAAAGAGTTATTGTGCAGGTTTAAGCCATATAAAATGCCTTCATTGGCTGACAAGTCGGGCGAAACAAAGGGAAAAATACTGCTTAAAGGGGCAGTGTTCATTGGGGTATGCACCATTAACTGATCTAAGGCGTAAGGCATAGTTGAAATAAAGCCCTCTTTTTCTCTAATTAAGGCCGGTTTAAGATAAATCAGCCGACCCTCTAACATTGACCTTAACATTGTCTCAACTTCTCTTAGTTGTTTGTCGTTGTCAGCATAAATTGTGATATAAAGGCCCAATCTGAAAACCCGCTCTCTAGCTGTTTGCAACTCGTCTCTTAAGCGCTCAATATCTTCATAGGCGGTTTCAAGGGCCGGGTCTCGAACATAGCCCTTGTCTTCTCTCTCGGCAATTTCGGCTTGGACATCAGTAATTTTCTTTCTTAACTTTTTTAAAATCTCCCCCGAATCAGCTGGGTGGATATGCATTGAAACATCGAGGGGGGTATTAACATTAATTACGGGGCTTAACCAGCCCGTTGACAAATACCTTGGATAGGAAAAAACAAAAAATGATTTAGCCAACCTTTCGCCCAACGAAAGATAGCTCTGCTTTATTTCAATTAAAGCAGGGGCTATTATATCGGCTATTTCAATTTCTTGAGGATTTAACTCTAATTCCTCTCTTGTTTCTTGTTTGTCTTTTTGTTTGAATAAACCCATAATTTAATTTTCTTATTTTGCTATTCGCTTTTTGCTTTATGCTTTATGCTATTTAACCAATTCGGGCATTATTTCTGGATAATAACCAACTTCCGCTTCTTTAGGATGGTGCCAGCTCCACAAAAGCTCTATTAATTCAGGGCTTGTTAAGGGCACGACACTTAAGCCACACCTTTTCAAGCCAATCGCCACAAATTCCATTCTTTGCAAAAGTTGCTCTTTGCACATTGAAAAATTTTCGTCTGACATTATGGGTTGTTGGGGTTTAAACCCCAAAAGCCCTTTTTTCATTGAAACCTCACCTAAAGCATAAGGCACCACCACAAAAAACTGCTTGGTCATAATGGTGCCTTCTTCAACTAAGTTTTGAACAAATTTTCTGTATTCAGAAATCTGGGCTTTTAAAAGGTCATTGGCTTGGGTTTTTTCTAGCTCTTTTAAACGATCAAAGTAGCCCGTAATATTTAGTCGCCTTGATTGGACACAAATTTGGCAAGAAAAATCTAAAGAATTTAAAAAACTCTGAAACTGATAAATAGTGGCGTTTTGTTCGTCTTCTGATTTTAAATCAAAGTTAATGGAAGATACCATTAAAACGCCTCTTAAGGCCTTATTTTTTAAAACAATAATCCCATCTTTGATTTGCTTAAATTGTAAAAAATTTTGGCTTGATGTTTGTTGAGACATGAATTTAATTTTCAATTATCAATTTTCAAAAAAAAGAAACATTAAATTTCTGTGCTTCTTGTGCCTATTTCAATCCGCGAGCTCATGCTTCGCAAACGGCTTTCTGGGGCTATTTTTAAGGCCTGGGGGCCTTCGGGCTTGGGCTGAACTCTTTTAACAAAGCGGATTGGGGCGGCTGTTTCTTTTTTTGACCAAGTATAAAGACGGTTTGAAAGCAAAAAACGAAATAAATAACCAGCTAAATCAGGCAGAGTATTGCCGTTTATTTTAACAAAAGCGCCAGCGATAAAAGCCAAAGTCAAAACAATCGCTATCATCACGGTTAAGGCCTTGGGCAAAACATACCATAAAATAAAAATAATAAAGCCCAAAGCCCCCATCACAGCTAACTTTTTAAAGGTTAGCCCAAAAGCGATGGTTGACTCTCTTTCTAAAAATTTTGGCACTGTAAATTGCAAAATAGTTTGTGGTTATTTTTTTATTATACCATAAATAAATACAAACAAAAAAGCTTCCTCTGGGGAAAACTTTTTCATCTTTAAAAGAAAAACAGGACAGAAATGCCTGTTTTTTTATTTGCTTTTTCTACCTGCTACCAACCTGCCTGCCGGCAGGCAGGGCTACTTACTCTTTGCTTGATTTGATAACTATTTTTCGATTAGGGCTTTCACCAATACTTTCTGTTGTAACATCACTTCTGTTTTCTAAGGCCAAGTGAATAACCCTTCTATCAAAAGAAGACATTTCAGGTAAAACACATTCTTTTTTTTCTAAAGCAACTTTGTCAGCTGACTCATTGGCTAAGCCCTTTAAATATCTTTCTTTGTTGGCTCGGTATTGGTTAACATCAAGCCGTAAAAATATGTTCAAGCCCACTTTTTTCTTAAAAATCCTTTTTAAGAGACATTGTAAATCAGCTAAGGTTTGGCCCTGCTTGCCAATAAGCGCCTGGGCTTCTTGGGAATCTATTCTTAAATCAACCTGCCAACCAGTGTTGTCTGAAAGATCACCTAAAATATCTTTTTCTTCTTGCTCTTGAACTTCATTTAAAGCAACATCAAATACTGCAGAAAAACCGGCTTTTTTAAAAAACTCTTCAGTAATTTTTTGAATTTGTTTTTGAATCTTTGTTTTCATATTTTTTGCTTGATTTTTTTAAAATTCCTTTCCATGATAAAATGCTCCCCTAAAGAAAATAAAACACTGAAAAACCAATACACCCCGACAACAATCCCTGTTTTATAAATAATAAAAAAGGTTATTAAAGGAAAGATAAAAAGGGCTTGTTTTTGCATCATGGAACCAAAATCTAAATTAGAACCGCTTTTCTGCTTAGGGGCTCCTTTGAAGCTAATTTTTGATTGCCAAAATTGAGCCAAGGCGGCTAAAATCGCCAGAGTTAAAATAAATGCCTTGCTGTTTGCTGAAAAAACCCAAAAGACCTGCTGGGGGATTGCTCCGGGATTGGGCACAAAAGAATAAAGAAACTTATCTATATTTTCAATTGTTAACCCTGAGGTAAAAACCCGATATAAAGCAATGACAATTGGTAATTGGATTAGAAGGGGCAAACAACCAGAGGTCGGGCTGATTTCTTCTTTTTTATAAAGCTCTAAGAGGGCAACATTTTGTTCAGTTAAATTACCTTTATGTTTTTGCTTAATTTCAGCTATTTGCGGGTTTATCTTTTGCATTTGCTTCTGCGACCTCAAGGCCTTCAAGGAAAGCGGGAAAAGCGCCACTTTAACTATTAAAGTCAAAAAAACGATGGCTAACCCTAAGTCCCCAACAATTGAATATAATAAAACAAGCCCATTTAAAAAAGGAGCGAATAAAAAAGTATAAAATGCTTGAAAAAGAAAATTCATAAATTAGTAAGTAGTATGTAGTCCTGCCTGCCGAGGCAGAGTAGGCAAGTTGGTAGTAAGTAGAGCTAAAACAGGTAAAAGTAGGGGAGGTCAACGCCACCCTTGCTTAAAGGCGAACAATGTAATACCCTCCAAAAGGACTTTACTAACCCTTTAAGGGCACCATATTTTTTGACAGCCAAAATGGCGTAGTTAGAACAGGTGGGCTCAAAACGACAATGCCCCTTTAATAAAAAGGGGGGGACGATCTTCTGGTATGTCCTGACTAACCCAATAACTAATTTTTGCAAAGAATTCATTGTTTATTTCCCCTTTAAAAGACCTGCTTTTTTAAGGGTGCTTTCTGTTTGTTTTTTAAGCCAATCAAAAGGTTTTTCTAAAAACTCTTTTTTAAAGAAAAAAACAAGCCAAACCTCAGAGCTTATCTCCGGAAAAAGGTCTTTCAAGATATGTCGCATCCTTCTTTTGGCTTTATTCCTTTGGATGGCCTTTGGGAAAACCTTTTTTGAGCAAAGAAAAGCTACTTTCGGCAAGCCCGGCGATTCTGATTGATTAGGCAAGAACTTAAAAGAAAAAACTTCACTGTAAACACTTTTCCCTTTTTTTAGAACCAATTCAATCTCTTTTTTCTTTTTAAGGACTTGCACTCTTTTTAACATTTGATTAAACGGTTAACTTTTTTCTGCCCTTTGCCCTTCTTTTAACTATCACTCTCTTGCCTGCTTTTGTTCTGGCTCTCTTTAAAAAGCCATGGGTTCTAGCTCTTTTCTTTTTTTTGGGTTGATATGTTGTACTCATAAATTTGATTAATTTAGTATAACTTAATATAGCAGATATTACAAAATAAGCCAATAGGTCTTATAGGTCTATGAGTTTTACACAAAATACACAAGTTTTACACATATTCTTAACATAAAATATTTTTCAGTTGATTTTATTGGCAGTTTGCATTATGCTTATAAAAGGTAGATAATAGGCACAAGAGAATACTTAACCATCTTAATTCAATTAATTATGCAAAACGAAGAGCTTTGGCAATCAGTTTTAGGGCAGGTCCAGTTTGCCGTTTCAAAGGCAAATTTTGCGACTTGGTTTAGAAACACCAAAATTGTTTCCAGTGAAAACGGAGAAGTGGTTATTTCTGTGCCAAATGCTTTTTCTAAAGAATGGCTTTCAAATAAATATAACTCTTTAATTTTAAAAATCTTAAGAACAAGTGATAATAATATTCGCTTGATTAATTTCACTGTTGATTCCCCGGCCTTACAACAAAAGCAAAACAAACCCCAAAAGATCAAAGAGGATCCCTCTGACCAACTTCAATTTCAAGAATTCAAGGTTAACCAAGAAACCAACCTTAATCCTTCTTATCTTTTTGATAATTTTGTTGTTGGCTCTTTTAATGAATTAGCCCACGCAGCTACTTGGGCTACCTCTGAAAGCCCAGGTACCGTTTATAATCCCCTATTTATTTATGGAGGCGTTGGTTTGGGAAAAACCCACCTTTTACAAGCAGCTGGCAACAGGGCTATCTCCCTTTTCCCTGAAAAAAAGATAACCTATATCGCTGCTGAAAGATTTATTTCAAAAATAGTTGAAGCAATTCGCAACCAAGAGATAGAATCTCTAAAAAAGAAATTTTCTCAAGTAGACATTTTAATTATTGATGATGTTCAGTTCTTCGCTGGTAAAGATAAAACTCAAGAGGAGTTTTTTCATATTTACAATAATTTATACCAAAACGGCAAACAGATTATTCTTTCCTCTGACAGGCCCCCTTCAGCCATTCCAGCCATCACAGAAAGGTTACGGTCAAGGTTTGAGGGTGGGATGATAGCTGATATTGGCGCTCCTGACTTCGAAACTAGGTTGGCTATTTTAAAGTCAAAATGTGAACAAAAAAACATTACTTTAGCCAATGATGTTCTTGATTATATCGCTAATAACATCCAAAAAAACATCAGAGAGTTAGAGGGTTCTTTAAATCGGCTTTTGGTTTACCAAAAAATCAACCAGAAAATGCCTGACATAGAGCAGACAAAAAAACTTTTACAGGGGCTCACCTCTTCTCAAAGAAAATCAACTAGCCCAAAAAGAATTTTACAAGTAGTGGCTAATTTCTACGATTTAAAACAAGACGACCTTCTAACTTTAACTAGGAGAAAAGAAATTGTCAGACCCCGCCAAATTGCTATGTATCTTTTAAGAACAGAATTGAACGAGTCATTCCCTTCTATTGGCAGAAAATTTCAAGGTAAAGACCACACCACAGCGATGTATGCTTGCACCAAAATATCACAAAGAATAGAAGAAGACAATGCCCTTTCAATAGATGTTAATTTGATTAAGCAAAGAATTTATAGCGAGCCAGAAAACTCTTGAAAACCTGTTGATAAACAATAAGTAAAAAGAGGAGAACAAATTAAATGCTTTTAAAAAAGAAAATTTGTCCAGTTTTATCCCCAACAAATTAAGGTTTCTTTTTTAAAAGCATTACCAAATAGCCCAGTAAAATCAAAAAAAAACGAACTAATCCACTTTTACCCATGACTAATAACAATAATAAGTTTTAAATTTTAAAAAAATAATTATTATAATTAAACCCTATGAAAACAGAAGTTTTAACAGAAAATTTTAAAAAGGCCTTGTTGTCTTGTGAAAAAATAGCCAAAAAAAGCTTATCTTTGCCTATTCTTCAAAATCTTTTAATGAAAACAGAAGGCACTTTTTTAGCTTTAACTTCAACTAATTTAGAAACAAGTTTAGTTTGGAGAGTTTTAGCTAAAACAACAAAACAGGGCGAGGCGCTTTTACCAGCTAATTTTTTAGCAAGCTTAATTTCTCTCTTAAAAACGAATAAATTAGAATTTTCTGTTGAGAAAAATAACCTAATTTTAACCTCAGAGGAAGAGGAGTTTCAAATTCAAGGGCAAAACCCAGAAGATTTTCCTATAATCCCTAAAATTGATAAAACAGAGTTTTTTAAAATTTCTTCAGCGGAACTAACAAATGCCCTTTGTGCTGTAATAGAATTGCCCTCACAAAGCCAGATAAAACCAGAGATTTCAGGGGTTTTATTTAGCTTTAATAAAAAAATTTTAAAAATTGTCGCTACCGATAGTTTCCGCTTAGCTGAAAAGACAATTTCTTTAACCGAGGTTTCTTTAAAAAACAAGGAAATTACTAGCTTTATTTTACCTCAAAATTCAGCTCGGGAAATTCTTAATGTTTTTTCAGGAGAGGAGCTTCCGGTAGTAGTTTATTTTTCTTCAAATTATGTTTTATTTGAAACAAACAGCCCCTCTTCTCAAGAAAAAATAGAGCTTTCTAGCCGCCTAATAGAAGGGCAATACCCGAATTATCAAGAAATTATTCCTCAAAAAAGCAGTTTGAAAATTAAGGTTAAAAAAGAAGAGTTTTTAAGTCAAATAAAAAAAGCAGGCCTGTTTTCTTCTAAGTCGCAAGAAATCAAACTTACCGCTTTGCCCCAGGAGTCAAAAATAAAGATATTCTCCCAAAATGTTGAAACAGGCAGAAATGAATCATATTTAGGGGGCGATGTAACTGGTAAAGAAATGGAAGTTTCTTTTAATTTTAAGTTTTTAATTGCCGGCATCAATATTCTTAAAAGTTCTGAAGTTATCTTAGACCTTTTAAGCGAAGATAAAGCCGGTGTTTTAAGGCCGGTTGGAGATACTTCTTTAATTTATATTTTAATGCCTATTAAAAGCAGTTATTAGAAATAATTTTGTGGCTATCTCTAATACCAAGAGAGCCAGTTTTGAACACCAGCTTCCCAATTGGCAAATTGAGAATCCGCTTGAGATGTGCCACTACCAGTAGGGTTGTCCTTATTAAGATAGTACAAGAGAGAATGGTTGCCTAAAAATGAACCATCTAAAACACTTTTTCCTGTATAAGTTTTTTGCGGGGCTATAAAGGGCTCTGTTTTTATTTGATCTAATGCCTGAAGTATAAAATTTTTCCAAAGGGGGGCTGCTATGCTCGCTGATGCTCTTGTCATGGAGGTATTGTTGTTGTTCCCGGCCCAAGTGCCCACAACTAAAGTTGGGGTATAACCAATTGTCCAAGCATCTTTATATTCTTGGGTGGTGCCTGTTTTAACGGCAGCTTGGATGTTGTCGCCTAAAAACAAAGGTGAATTCCAGCCAAACATAGGGGCTCTAGCTACATTATCAGAAAGCATATCATTAATTTGGCGAGCTATTTCTTGGGGCATAATTTTTACCCTTTTTACTTGCATTTTTTCTAAAATACGGCCATCTCCATCTTGGATTTCTTGAATGAAATTAAGAGAGCTTTTAACTCCGTCGTTAGCAAAAACAGAATAACCTAAGGTCATTTCAAGCAATTTTACTTCGCCCCCACCTAAAACTAAAGCTAAGCCATAGTTTTCTTCGCCCTTTAAGGTAGAAATTCCAAACTTTTTCACCCATTCTAAAGCATTTTTTAGGCCAGCTAAATAAAGAACTTTAACAGCCGGGACATTTCTGGATTGAGCTAAAGCATTTTTTAGAGTTATTTGCCCTATAAAAAGCCCATCATAATTATGGGGATGGTAGCAATCTTGGTTATATCTGTCTTTTGATTGTAAGCCGTTGCCTGAACAATTATAATTAAACTCTGTAAAAGCGTCCCAGAGATAAGTTTGAGGGGTGAAACCTTCAGAGAGAGCTAAACTATAAACAAATGGCTTGAAGGCCGATCCAGGTTGTCGTAAGCTCAAGGTAGTGTTTACTTGTGGGTCGAAAAGGCAATCCTTGCCAGAAACGCACCCTAAAGGCAATGATTGGGCAAAATAATCCTTTGAACCAACCATAGCTAAAAGTTCGCCTGTTTTAGGGTTTAAAGCAATTAAAGCCCCGTTGTTGGTATTAGCATATTTTGAGGCCTCAACTCCCTCTTTAATAACTCTTTCAGCTTTTACTTGTAAAGAATAATCTAAAGTTGTGATAACCTTTAAGCCAGCCCTTTGCAGGTACTCTTTAGTATATTTTGTTTCCAGATAATCCTTAACAAACATTACAAAATGGGGCGCCTTAAAAGTATTTTCTTTTTCTTGAAAAACAAGTTTTTCCTTTTTTGCTATCTCACACTCCTCTTTAGTTAAAAAGTCAATTTTAACCATATTGTCTAAAACAAAATCCTTTCTTTTTAAAAGGTCATCTATGTTTTGACCATAAGGAGACAATCTAGTGGGCGATTGGATTAAAGCGACAAGTGTGGCGGCTTGGGCTAAAGAAAGCGAAGCGGCTGGCTGATTAAAAAATTGTTGAGAAGCTGTTTCAACCCCATAAAGATTACCCCCAAGCGGGATTAGGTTTAAATACCATTCCATAATTTGCTCTTTTGAGTATCTTCTCTCCAATTCTAAAGTTAAAAGCAATTCCCTAGTTTTGCGTTTAAGGGTTCTATTTTGGGTTAAAAAGTATGAACGAATGAGCTGTTGAGAGATGGTAGATGCCCCTTGAGTTATTTTTTGGAGTTTTAGGTCATACAGAAGTGCTCTCGCTATGCCCTTAAGGTCAAAGCCAGAATGAATATAGAAACTTTTGTCTTCAGTCGCTATCAGTGCCTTAGGGAGATAGTCAGGTAAGGCGGAGAGTTTTATAACAGTTCTTTTTTCTTCGCCAGCTATTTCATATAAAAGCATTTCACCTGTTCTGTCATAGATTTTAGTTGATTGGGGGATAAGACCTTCGTCAAACTTTTCAGGACGAGGTAAATCCTTAATAAAATACAAAAAAAGCAAAGCGGGCAGAAAAAGAGTTAAAAATAAAAAAATCAAAAATCCTTTTAAGATGCTTTTAAAGATATTTTTTTTCCTGATAATAGTTTTATTTTTATTTTGTTTAGACATGAGAAATATTTAAATATACTTAAATTATTGTAGCAGTTAAAGCAAATAAAGACAAAACCCCTTCTTTGGGGTTTTGTCTTTATTTGCTTAAAAATCTGTTTCATCGTCGTCTTCTTCCTCTTCTTCATCATCGTCGTCTAAATCTTCCTCCTCTTCGTCATCGTCGTCTTCAAACTCGCTCTCGTCTTCGTATCTTAATTGGGTTAATACTTCTTCTTTAAACATTTTGATAAAGCGGTTTTAAACCGCAAAATTAAAAGTTTTTATTTGACCTTTTTTGGCACTTTGTGCTCTTATACTTCGGATTATACGCGAGCGTTATTTAATGTCAAGAGCAATTTGTAAAAATATGTGGAAAAGTTAAGCGAAAGAAGCGCAAATAGCTAAGGCCAGGGCGTCAGAAGCATCATCTGGTTGAGGTATCTTTTTTAATTTAAGCAAAATTTGGACCATTCTTTGAACTTGTTTTTTTTCTGCTCTGCCGTACCCGCAAACCCCTGTTTTAACTTGCAAGGGCGTGAATTCTTTTAATTTTATTTTTTTTTCAGCCACCAATAAAAGCAAAACGCCTCTGGCTTCAGAAACAGGTAGAGCTGTTTTTAAGTTTTTAAAGAAAAAAAGTTTTTCTATAACGATTAACTCTGGCTTATATTGGGCGATTAATTTTTTTGTTTGGCAATAAATTTCCTTTAATCTGTTGTGAGAAAGTGTTTTTTTTGATGTTTTAATTACTCCGCAAGCGATGAAAGAGTGTCTTTTCTTATCTCCAGAGATGATTCCCCAGCCAACCTTGGCAGTTCCTGGGTCAAGGCCTAAAATAATCATAAGTTTGAATAAAGCTCTTGAAAGGTGTCTGTTGCATTGAGGTCTTCGTTTAATCTTTCTAAGGCCCTTTCGGCTGTTTCTGTTGTTTCAATCTTGTTGTTTGGCACCCAACCCAAAAAGCTTTTTTCAAGTTCATAGCCCTTTTCAAGAAGGGTTTTTTTCATTGTTTCTAAGTTTTCTGCTTTTGTCTCTGCTTCAAAATAATCCTCATTATCCTCATTGAACCAAGAAAGGTCTTCAGCTCCTGACTCAATAATGTCTAACTCCTGGACATCCCTTTCTCCTGGTTTGGCTTTACCGATTAAAAAACCATTTTGCTGAAAAGCCCATCTGACAGACCCTTCGTTAGCTAACTTAAAATTGTGCTTTTGTAAGACCTGTTTAATTTCAGCTAAAGCCCTATTTTTATTGTCAGTAATACCTTCAATAATTATATTAATATTCTCTGGGCCAATTGCTTCATAAAGAACCACCTCTAATTGCTCTCCCTCAAGTGAGCCAGAGCCCTTTTGAACAGCTCTTTCAATATTGTCCTTGGGCATATTTGCCTTTTTTGCTTCGTCAATGGCCTGTTTTAAAGCAATATTAAAATCAGGGTTAGTCCCTTCTTTAGCCGCCAAAGAAATTATTTTGGAAAGCTTAGAAAAGATTTTACCTTTTTTCGCGTCGTTGGCGTCTTTGACTCTTTTAACTGTTTTTGCATGTGAGTGTCCACTCATATATTTAAGTGAGAAAGTGTTTAGGTGTTCAAGACCTTTTTAGGAAGAAGACAACAAGGCCGGAGCCAAGAGCAACTAATAAAGCCAAAGAAAATAAGGCCAAATTGCTACCCAAAACACGATCTTCGCCACCTTCTTTAGCGACAGATCCCCCTTTGTTTTCTTTAAGAAGGGAGTTTTCTTTTTCAGGACTTGTTTTAGGAAAAAGATTGGGTTTGTTTGGGGTAGGGGGAACCCATAGCCATTCATTGCCTTGGTTTCTACTATAAGAAAGCCCTTCTTTGGTTTCTGAAAAAGTGACTTCGTCAATTAAATTACCCTGTTTGTCAAGAAGCCAGAGGCCGTCGCCTTCGTTGTTCAAACTTATTTTTGTTTCTTTAATAAAAAGCAAAATAAAACTTTTAGGAGCAACTATCTTTGATTCAAAGGTAAATGTTTTACTTTGGCCTATCTTATCGCAGATTTGCCAACCAGTCAAGTCAAGGGGCGTTTCTTCTTGGTTAAAAAGTTCAATAAATTCGTTTTCTGAATCCTTTCCTTCTGGGTTTGGCAGAACTTCTGTAATAATAATACCTAAAAACTGCTCTGAAAAGCAATCAAAAGGAAAAAAAATAAACAAGCAAAGAAAAAATGCAAAACCTAAGGCGATTTTATTTTCTTTCATAAGTTAAAAAGTTGTTTTTCGTTTAGAATAGTAGGTATCTTTTTTTTAAGGTGTTGAAAAGCAAGAGAGGTTGCTACCCTGCCTCTTGGTGTCCTTTCTATAAACCCCAAACGCATTAAATATGGCTCATAGACCTCTAAAATTGTGCTTTCTTCTTCAGCAATAATAGCAGCTATGGCTTGTAAACCAACTGGCCCGCCATTAAACTTATCAATCATGGCCTCCAAAATTCGTAAATCATGCGAAGTTAAACCGAACTCGTCAATTTCAAGTGCTAAGAGCGCCTCTTTGGCTAAATATTCAGTTAAAACCCCCTCGCCTTTTATTTGGGCATAATCCCTGGCCCTTTTTAAGAGGTGATTGGCAACTCTTGGGGTAAACCTTGACCTTTTTGATAAAACATTCAAAGCGTCTTCGTTGGTTGATATTTTAAGGAGAGTTGAGGATCGTTGAAGTATTTTTTTTATATCTTCTTCTTCGTAAAAGTTTAAGCCAAGAATTGCCCCGAATCTTGTTCTTAAAGGTGAAGAAACAGAAGCTAATTTAGTGGTGGCCCCAATTAAAGTAAATCTCGGCAAGTCAAGGGTCATGGTTCTAGCCATTGGGCCCTTACCTAAGATTAAGTTTAGCTTAAAATCCTCCATAGCTGTGTATAAGCTTTCTTCTGTGGGCCTTGAAAGGCGGTGAATTTCGTCAATAAATAAAACAGAGCCCTCTTCTAAATTAGTTAAAATGGCCACCAAGTCCCCGGGCCTTTCAATACCAGGACCTGCCACCACTTTTATTTCAGAGCTTACCTCTTGGGCGATTAAGTAAGCCAAGGTTGTTTTGCCAAGCCCTGGGTTTCCATACAAAAGCAAATGTTCCGGCGCTTCTTTTCGTTGCTTGGCAGCTTGCAACATAATTAAAATATTTTCTTTAATTTTATCTTGCCCAATATAGTCATCCCAAGACAAAGGCCTTAGGGTTACATCTAAGATATCTTCAGGAGCACTTGAGTTATTCTTTATTTCATCTATCATTTTTTTAATTAAAAATTAGAAATTAATTATATGTCCTACCTCTGTCCTACCTCATAAAAAAAGAGGGGGGTAGGACATTTTTTACAAGGTAGGACATAAATTTTAAGAGGTAGGACAAAAATCTCTTGACATTTATGTTAAAGTATACTATGATACAAGCATTAGCCCGCTGGCATTAGGAGTTTCACTTGGAATGGGTAAAAGGGTTTCGGCTTTTTTATTCCCCAAGAGTAATTCTGGCCCCCAAGGCAACTTGAGAGTCGGCGGGCTAACTCCGCTCCCCACCTTTTTAGGTGGGGAGTTTTTTTGTTAAATAATTTTTTTTACATTAACAAAGGCAATTTGCTATCGTCGAGCAAAATTTTTTGTAGCTTTTTTTTCGTAAAGCTATCATAATTATTTATCGCTTTCTCCATTAAGAAGAGGTACTCTTCATGCTGGTCGTCGGAATTGACCCATTCATTTGTCCAACGCATTGTAGCCATAATATTTTTCTTATAATCTATCTTTATAACTTTAAGAATTTTTCCTGTTTCTTCAAAAATTTTTTCTAACTCTTCTTTAGTTGCCCTTCCTCCGGAGCTATAAGAAAGTAAAATATACCTTGCTTGAGTGCTTTGTATCATTTTTTTTATTGCCTCGATCGCGATAAAATTACCTTTTTCATTTTTTCTGAATTCTTCAAATACGGAAGCCGAAACTAAATCCCTTGTGTCTTCTCTTCTGTTTACTTTTCCGAATATTGCGGGCTTGTCGTTTTTAATAACGGATGTCCAAATATGATAGTAAGAAGAATACCTAACTCTGCTCGGTGGCATTTTTTCGTTATTCGATCCATAAGGAGGGTCAAAATATGCAAGGTCAAAAGTATTATCTTTTAGGACTTTAAAAATATCATCTCTAATAACTTTATGTTTCCCGTTGGTTTTTTTTAATTCAGGAACCTTAAGGATTAAGTCATTATAAGAACGTTTAGACCAAGTAGAAAGATATGAAGCAAAGTGTCCAAGGGTGCTATCTACTGTGTCTAATGCGAGCAGTAAGCTTGTTAAAACAACAGATTGATCAATGTCATTTAATTTTAGCTCGTCAATTTTATCTCTTATTGCATCTAATTTTCTTGTATTTTTTATTTGAAAAGGCATTTTTATTTGTGTTGTTTCATCTCCGCCGTAATATTTAGTAAACCAGCCGTTGTACCCTTTAAGAGAATTAAGTTCGTCGAGTATATTTTGATAGTATTTTTTATTTTTTCTATGCAACAAAAAACATTTTGCACATACCTCTGACCAGCAAGCAATATCGTTGGAAATGACATTGTAACCTGCTTGAGCCAATGCTTGGCTTACCCTTGTTGAGCCGCTGAATCCATCTAAAATAGTTCTAACCTCTAAATTTTTTATATTTTCTAAGATATAAGGGATTATTTTTAACTTAGACCCAGTATATTTTATACCCTGAGTTTTTATATAAGAAAAGTCCCTTTCATTAAATAGATTGAGATTTTTAAAAATACTAATTTCTTTTGGCATGCTATGTTTTTTTTAATTTTTCAATATCTTTCTGCAAAATTTTATTTGCTTCCTCGTGGCCTGCTTCGGTGCTATTTAACGCAAGACTAAATAATTTTACTAATGTGTGATTATGAGAGTAATCAATCCAGCCGTTTGTGATGCTGTCAAAATAATTAGTAGCGTTTTTTGTTTGTGTCCAAAGGCCTCTTTGCAATGCGTTTGCTGACGCACCACCATAACGAACCTCGCAGATATAACTATTATCTTTATCTAAAAACATGAAAATTGGATGCTTCCTGCTCTTACCTTTGCCATGACTAGTAAGATTTTTTCCCTTGCCTATATATAAAATTTGGGTAGTTTGCCGGCTTGCTTTTTCATGGTCAAAAACCATTATATTGCATCGTTTATTTTTTTCATCATAAATAAGAGGCATGACATTAATATTGTTAAATTCTGAAAAAGCCGAAGAAGAAAATATTTTCACAATTTTTTTCCTATCCGTAATCCTTTTCCCTTGTCTTTCAAGATAGGGAAACATTTTTTGGTCCCTGTCGGTTGAAAGTTGCAATGGACCATCTCCATACGCCTTTAAGCTAACTGGAAACTTTGATTTTGTTATTTCATTGATAATAACAATATCTTCCTCATGTTCTTTAGCTCTAAAGAGGTCTTTTCCAATATGAACACTTTTAAAATCATACATAAACTGATTGATAAATTCAGCGATACCTATTTCAGCTAAATCGCCATGAGTTTTGTTGCCAATTAATCTCATTGTAAATATATTAGATAATGTGTTTACGACTAAATTTTTATGCTTGCTTGTTAGCACCTTAAACCTATTTTGAAAATCTTTATATGGATTCATAGTTTTATTTAGTTTTTACTTTATATTGTTTAGTTTGTTGTTATTCTTTGCCAACTTCTTTGCTTACTTCTTTCAGGGTTGTGATTCTTTTTAAAGTTTTTATTAAACCGTCTTGAAGCATAGTTGTCATTCCTTTTCTTTTAGCTTCTGCTTTTAAATTAACAATGGAAGGGCCTTTATTAATAAAGTTTTCCATTTCGTCGTCAACTAAAAGAAATTCATAAACCCCAATTCTTCCTTTATAACCTATTTGATTACAACTTTCGCAACCTTGAGCCGTTAAAACTTTTGTTTTTTCAGTTACTTTTTCACAAATTCCTTTTTTGAAAAGGTTTTCTAAGTTTTTATTTATGAAGGTTGCTTCTTCCAAAGAAAGGTTTTTTTCTTTTGCACATTGTGGGCAAACTTTACGTAAAAGCCGTTGGGCAATAACTAAATTAAGAGCTGGGGCAATATTCTCTGCTTTTTCCCCAAGAGCTTGTAATCTGGAAATAGTGCCAGCAGCGTCATTCGTGTGAAGGGTTGTTAAAACCAAGTGTCCAGTCATAGCGGCTTGAATAGCAATGTTGGCTGTTTGCTGGTCCCTTATTTCTCCCACCAGTATTACATCAGGGTCTTGCCTGACTATCGTGGCCAAGCCGGTGGCAAAATCATAGCCCTTTGTTTCATCAACCTGGCTTTGAGAAACCCCAGCCAAGCGGTATTCAATAGGATTTTCTATAGTAATTATTTTTATGTCAGAGGCGTTAATTGTTTTTAAAATACCGTAAAGCGAAGTTGTTTTACCAGATCCTGTGGGGCCAGTTGAAATTATCATTCCATTTGGTTTTTTAATTTCTTCTTTTAAAATTCGGGCCATGTCGTCTCTTAAGCCCAGCTCATTTAAGCTAATAAGGTTTTTTGGGTTAAGGAGCCGCATTACAATTGTTTCACCAAATTCAGAAGGCAGGGTTGAAGTTCTTATTTCAATTTCGGTCTTTCCCGCTAAAATAGCAAACCTGCCGTCTTGGGGTTTTTGGGTTATATTTAGTTTAACAGAAGAAAAAAGTTTAAGGCGATTTAAGGCCTGTAAATAAGTTTCTTTTGCAAGAACTCCCGCATCAAAGAGCGCTCCGTCAAGCCGTAAGCGAACTTTTGTCTGATTGGCCTCTACTTCTAAGTGAATGTCCGAAGCTTCGAGGGAAAGGGCGCCAAAAAGTAAAGCACTTAACAATAAGCTTATATTTGTTCCTTTGTTTTTTTCAAGCTCTGCTTGAAAGGCCTTAATGTTCTTAATGTTTTTTTTTATCTGGGACATCAGGTCGCAGCTAATTTGAAGTTGGGTTTTTAGCTTTTCTGCCATATTTTATTTTAATTTTAAATTTATAATTTCAAATGAGGAAAACTAAATAATTAATAAATTAATTTTTTAATTTCTGCTTTAGCTGCTTCAATATTTGTAAAAGGGGTTTTAAATAAAAGCCAATTCTCTTTTGCCTGGGCTTGGAACTTTACTGCAAGCACTTTTTTCTTTTCTAAGTTGTTTTTTGAATAAAGAATACCCCTTACAGCTAAAGGCGAAGAGTTTTGTTCCCAAAGCACAAGGAGTTCTTTTTCATCTTGCAGTATGGGGGAAAATCTTTTTAAAATAAAGGGTATTTGCTCAAGCCCCACTTCGAACTTGCCAAAATCATTTTTTGAAAAAGCAAAAAGAAGGTTGTCGCAATTTTTAGAAAAAGCTTCTAATAAGGAAAAATAAAAAAACCGTTCTTCTTTGTTTTCAATACCACATAACCACTTCTCCAAAGTTTCTTTTTCTTCTAAAGAAAGTATTGCTTTTAAAGAGTTTATTTGTTCAAGTGTTTTTGTTTTTAGAGGAATGTTTCTAAAAGAAAAGGTCTCTTTTAAAAAAGCTAAAAGCAGGGGTAGAGCGGGTAGCTTATCTGTCTCGTTCTTTTTTAAAAGGTTAATTATCTCGAAAATATTTTTTGAAACTAAAGAACAAGGGTTTGTTAAGTTTACTTGCCCAAAGTTTCTGTTTTCTTTTGAGTTATCTATATTTAAGACCAAAAAAGTTTTATTTGGTAAAGAAGAAACATCATTTAAGCTCGTCGCCCCTACGGTTATTAAAAGAGTTTCCTTTTCCGTTGGTTTTAAGGAAATATTTTCTTTTTTAAGGTTTCCAGCTCCCGAGAGAAAAATATTTAAGGTTGTGTCTGTTTTTTCGTACGAAACAGCGGAAAGCTTGAGCCCGTCTTGTTCTTTAATTGAAAGAACAAAATCAGCCCTTAGAGAAGGCGTTTCTTCGCCTTTTAAAAAGTTTTCTATGTTTAAAGGGGAGCAATCACTTTTTAAAGAATTATTTAAAATGCTTGCATTTTTATTTAAATTTTCTAAGCTAAATAAAAGAGACATTGCTAAAAAACACGGAGAGGGGTTGTTTTTTAGAGAATAAAAAATTAGAATATCATTGTATTCTTCAATATACTTTTTTATCCTCTTAATTTCTGCGATTGGTGTTGTCATTTAACTTAATTTATCTTAAAATATGGCTTTTGTCAATCAAATAATTCTAACTAAAACAGCCAAAGAGACCGAACAAATTGGCGAAAAAATAGCGAAAGAGCTTATAAAAGAGGGACTAACTAGAACAGCCACCTGTGTTTGTTTAGAAGGCAATTTAGGGGCTGGCAAAACCACTTTTGCTAAGGGGTTTGCCAAAGGGTTGGGCATAAAAGAAATAATTATCAGCCCCACTTTTGCTATTCTGAAAAGATTCAAGATTCAAGATTCAAGATTCAAGAATTTTTATCATATTGATGCTTATCGGTTGCAGGGGGGCAAAGACGCAGAAGCTTTAAACTTAAAAGAGGTTTTAGCTAACCCAACTAACCTTGTTTTGATTGAATGGCCTAATAATCTTAAAGTTCTCTTGAAGGGAGAATTTTTAACTATTAATTTTGATTTTTTAACTGAAAAAAAACGTTCTTTAAATTTTTCAAAGCCCATGGTAAAATAGGGCAATGCAAGAGAATAATAAAAGTAAAAAGTTTTTAATTATTGATTCTAATGCGGTAATACATCGGGCTTTCCACGCTTTACCGCCCCTCAAAACCCAGAAAGGTGAAATAGTCAATGCTATTTATGGGTTTTGTTTGATTTTATTTAAGACATTAAAAGATATTAAGCCCGATTTTGTCGTGGCTTGCTTTGATGTAAAAGCCCCCACCTTAAAGCACGCAATGTCTCCCCTTTATAAAGCCAAGAGAAAAAAAGCGCCTGATGAATTATATTCGCAAATTGACGGAGTTAAAAAGATTTTGAATGTTTTTGGCATCCCTGTTTTTGAAAAGCCGGGCTATGAAGCTGATGATTTAATCGCTGAGTTAGCCATCAAGATTCAAGCAAAACAAGTTAAGCCTAAGCTTGAAACGATTATTTTAACGGGTGATAATGACGCTTTACAATTAGTTAACAAAGTAACCAAAGTTTTTTTCTTAAGAAGGGGGGTAAAAGATATTGTTCTCTTTGGTGAGAAAGAAGTTAAAGAAAAATACCAAGGGCTTTTACCTTATCAATTAACAGATTTTCGAGCTTTGCGAGGCGACCCATCAGACAATATTCCAGGGGTAACTGGGATTGGCGAGAAAACAGCGATTGAGCTTTTAAATAAATTTACCTCATTAGAAAATATTTACCAAGTAATTGAAGAAAAAAGCAAAAAGTTAAAAGAAATCAAACCAGCTGTTTTAGAGAAATTAATTAAGTATAAGGAGCAGGCCCTTCTTTCAAAGGATTTAGCCACCCCTAATCTTAATTCAGGCACTTCTTTCTCTTTAGAAAAACTTGCTTTTGGTAGTTTTAAAAAAGAAGAGGTTGAAGGCATTTTAAAAGAGTTTGAATTTTTTGCTTTGTTAAATAAAATTCCTTCAAAAGGTGTTTTTCAGCAAGCAGAGATGTTCTCTCCTTTAAAGGCAGAAAACAAGACCGAACAAGAGATAGAAGCAATGGAGAATCAGGGAGTTTTTTCTAAAAAAGTGGTTTTGCTTGAAAAGGACTTAATCCCAGTAGTTAAACAAATGGAACAAAATGGGATTAAAGTTGATGTTAAAAGCTTAACCCATCTTTCTAATAAGCTAACTAAAGAGCTTGCCTTGTTTAAAAAAGAGATTTACCAAAAAGCCGGTAAAGAATTTAACATTAATTCTTCCCAGCAACTTTCAGACATTCTTTTTTCGGAGCTTAAAATTTCAACGGATAAAGTTAAGAAAACCCCGAAAGGGGCTTTATCAACTAACATAAAAGAACTTGTCAAACTAAAGGGCGAGCATCCCTTAATTGATTTCTTAATAAAATACCGAGAGCTTTTTAAACTTAAAACTGGCTTTGTTGACGCTTTACCTAGAGTAATCAATTCAAAAACAGGTAGAATTCATCCAAAGTTTCATCAATTAGGCACAGAGACAGGTAGGATGAGTTGTTCTTCGCCTAATTTGCAAAATATTCCAGTTAAAGGTGAGATGGGTAAAGAGATAAGAAAATGTTTTATAGCTGAAGATGGCTTTGCGTTTGTCTCAGCTGACTATTCCCAAATGGAACTTAAAATAGCGGCGCATCTTTCTAGGGATTTAAAAATGATTAAGGCCTTCAAAGAAGGCAAAGATATTCATATTTTAACAGCGAGTGAAATTTTCAATAAGCCCCAAAAGGACATCACGAAAGAGGATCGCAATTTAGCTAAAACCTTAAACTTTGGGATTCTTTACGGGATGGGGCCAGTTTCTTTTAGCCAACAGGCCGGGCTTTCAAGAAAAATAGCCAAAGAGTTTATTGAAAAATATTTTACTCAATTTAGCCAATTAAAAAGTTTTATTGAAGAGCAAAAAGGGAAGGCCCTAAAGGATGGCTTCACAGAAACTATCCTTGGCAGAAAGAGGTTTTTTTTAGAAATAAACTCAAGAGACCAACGAATTAGAGCACAAGCAGAAAGAATGGCCGTTAATTTGCCCTTACAAGGATCAGCAGCTGAAATTATGAAAATGGCTATGCTGAGAATAGCTAAACAAGGGGTGCTTAATAAAAATTGTAAATTACTCTTGCAAATTCATGATGAGTTTTTATTTGAAATAAAGAGTGAGTTGGCCAAAACAACTTCTCTTAAAATAAAAAATATTATGGAAGGGGTTATAAAAATGGAGTTTCCCTTAACAGTTGAAGTTAAAACTGGCCCTGATTGGGGGTCTTTAGAATTAATTTAATTAATATGTCAGCTAATTTTTTAAAAACAATTTTTCAAGCAAAAAAACGGGCTAATTTAGAAAAAGCTTTTCCTGAAATTAATCTAAAACAAAAAAAACCCGTAATAGCAGAAAGTATTGCTTTGTTAGAAAGGCAAAGAGAAAAGTTTATTGAAGGCCTTAAAACAGAATTTGTCTCTATTGCCGCCCATCAATTAAGGACGCCCCTTTCAGCTATTAAATGGATTATTCGAATGCTTCTTGACGAGGATTTGGGCCCCCTTAACAAAGACCAAAAAGATTATTTAACAAAGGCCTATATTAATAACGAAAGAATGGTTGAATTGATTAACGACTTGCTTAATGTAAGCAAAATAGAAGAAGGAAGGTTCTTAAACAAGCCAACCAAAGAAAGTTTATCTAAGATCATCGAAGAGGCCCTATCTTTATGGGTAGGTTCAGCTAAAAGAAAAGGTCTTATTTTGACTTTTCAAAAGTCGAAAGGCAGAAGCCCCGCTGTTTTAGTAGATAAAGAAAAAATTATTTTGGTTTTGCATAATTTAATTGAGAATAGCATAAAATATTCTAACTATGGGGAAATTATCATAAAAATTGATTTTGAAAAAGAAAATCATCGCTTTATCGTTTCTGTTAAAGATGGTGGCGAGGGTATCCCCAAAGAAGAACAAGAAAAGGTTTTTACTCGTTTTTTCAGAGCAAGCAATGCTTCTAAAATAGATACCGAAGGCACTGGCTTGGGGCTGTATATTGCCAAACACATTATTCAATCCCACGGAGGCAAAATTTGGTTTGAATCAGAAGAGGGCAAAGGCACAACCTTTTACTTTACCTTGTCCGCTTAATCACTCTATTGCTTATCTTAAAGGTCGTATTTATTTTAATGTTTAAAAATAATGTCAAAAATATTAACCATAGAAGATGACAAGTTTTTAAGAGAGCTTATTAAAAGAAAATTGCAAGAAGTCGGCTTTGAAGCTACCTCTGCCTCTAATGGAGAAGAGGGGCTCGCTTTAGTTAAAGAAGAAAAACCTGATTTAATTTTACTTGATTTGATAATGCCAGACATGGACGGCTTTATGACCTTAAAAGAGTTGCAAAAAGACCATCTTTTAGCTTCTATTCCAGTTATTATCCTTTCTAATCTTGGCCAGCAAGACGATATTGACAAAGCCAAGCAACTTGGGGCAGTGGATTTCTTAGTGAAAGCGCACTTCACGCCTAATGAAATAATTGATAAGATTAATAAAATTCTTAATAAAAAGGAAAGTTAAAGGTAAGGTATGCCAGAACTTCCAGAAGTAGAAACAATTAAAAGGCAACTTTCCAAAAAAATTATTGGCAAAAAGCTTGAAGGTAAGCTAATAACCAACGTTTCGAGAAGGGGAAAAATGCTCCTCATTAACTTTTCTAATCAAGAAAGCTTAGTTTTTCATTTAAAAATGACAGGCCAACTTATTTTTAATGGGAAGAAAACAAAGCATACTCGACAAATTTTTCAGTTTGAGGACAAATCTTTTTTAACTTTTAATGATTTGCGTAAATTTGGCTGGTTTAAAAAAGTAAAAGATGTAGAAAACCTTAAAGAGATAAAGCAATTAGGTCCTGACGCTCTTTCTGTCAACGAGAGAATATTTCAAGAACGCCTTTTAAAAAGAAAGCAAGCTAAAATAAAACCACTTTTATTGGATCAAAAGTTTATTTCAGGAATCGGCAATATTTACGCTGACGAGATACTGTTCAAGGCAAAAATAAACCCGCAAAGAGAAGTAGCCAACTTAAGCCCTTCTAAAATTACAGCCCTTTATAAAGCGATAGAAAGCATTTTAACTAAAGCTGTTAAAGAAAGAGGGTCTTCTTCAAAAGATTATCTTGACACTTTTGGTGATAAAGGAAATTATTTAGCTTTCCATAAGGTGTATCAAAAAACAAACCAGCCCTGTCCTATTTGTAAAACACCCATTCAAAGAATTGAAATTAGTCAGCGGTCTTCCCATTTTTGCCCTAAGTGCCAAGTTTAATTTATGCTTTATTTTCTATATGGTAAAGACAATTTTCGCTTGTTTTTAAGAGAAAAAGAAATCAAAAAACAGGCCTTAGCAACGAATCCTGCCTTAAAAGAAGAGGCAGTTTTGGACTTAACCTTAAATCAAGCCGAGACCTTTTGGAACCTGCTAAATCAGCAATCAATTTTCGCATCAAATAAAATTATTGTTTTAAGAAATGTTTTAGAAAACGAAAATTTCAAAAAACAATTGCTTAAAAAAATAGAAGAACTCTCTTTTTTAAAGGATATTATTATTTTAAGCCAGCTTAACGAAGCAAAGCCAAGCGAAAGCTTATTGAAAAAATTAGGAAAAGCAGGAGTAAAAGTAGAGGAGTTCTCTTTTTTAGAAGGCCCAGCACTTGATTCTTGGATAAAAAAAGAAGCCCTTTTTTTAGGGGCTAGCATTGATAGCTTTTCAATTAATTCTTTAATAAGTTTTTGTTCCGCTGATTTATTTTGCCTTTCTTCTGAAATTAAGAAATTAGCTTGTTTTTCTGACAAAATTAACAAAGAAGCCCTAAAAACGCTTTCCTTTCAAAAACAAGAGATTAACATTTTTGAAACAATTGATAGTTTAGCTCAAAAAAACAAGCAGAAAGCCCTGACTCTCTTACAAAAACATCTTAATAAAGGGGAAAGCCCCCTTTATTTGCTTTCTATGTTTGCTTACCAAATGCGTAACTTGATTTTAGTTAAGCAATTTTTTTCCTTGGGCGCTTTTAAATTAGGGATAAACCCTTTTGTTTTTAGAAAGTTAGCTCTTTTAAGGGATAATTTTTCTTTTGATGAATTAAAGAAGTTTTTCTTTACCCTTTTTGAGGTTGATTATAAAATAAAAACAGGCAAAATATTGCCTGAACAAGCATTGTTTGACTTAATTAGTTTAGTTTAAGCTTTTAAGGCCTTGCTAATTCGTGATTTTTTTCTTGAGGCCTTATTTTTTTTGATTAAATTAGTTTTAGTGGCCTTATCAAGCGCTTTATAAATTGAAGGCAAAAGTTTTTTAGCTTCTTCTTTTTTGCCTTCTTTAATCAAAATCTGAGCTTCTTTAAGAAGCTTTTTTAACTTATTGCCCTGCCCGATATTATGCTTTCTTTTTGTTTTAGAACTGCGTAGAGCTTTTTTAGCTGATGTTGTAATAGCCATATTCTCTTATAAGTAAATAATAGCAAAGTTATTTTATTTTTGCAAGCCTTTTCTTAATTTCCGCCACTCTTTCAAAGTCAAAGTTTTTGGCGGCTATTTCCATTTCTTTTTTCAAGAGCTTTACATCATTAACAGAACCAAACTCAGACAGAATACCACTCTCCTTTTTGTTAAGGCCCCAGGTTTGGATTGTTTTGTTTATGGCCTGCGGGGTTATTTTATGTTTTTTGTTATAAGCAATCTGGACCTCTCTCCTGCGGTTAATTTCTTCTGTGGCTGTTTTTATTGAAAGCGTTTTTTTGTGAGCGTAGAGAATGCAGTGGCCTTCAAGATGTCGAGCAGCCATTCCCATTGTTTGTACAAGTGTTGTTTTGTTCCTTAAAAACCCTTCTTTGTCAGCATCTAAAATACCAATTAAAGACACTTCAGGTAAATCAAGCCCCTCTCTTAAAAGGTTTACCCCAACTAAAACATCAAATTTGCCTTCTCTTAATTGCTGTAAAATAAGGGGCCTTTCTAAGGTTTTAATATCAGAATGTAGGTACTGAGCATTAATGCCCTCTTCTTTTAAGAAAGCAGACAACTCTTCAGCCATTTTTTTAGTTAAAGTAATGGCTAATGTCCTTTGGTTTTTTTCTCTCCTTTTTTTAATTTCTTTAATTAGGTCTTTTACTTGGTTGTTGATTGGCCTAATTTCAACACTTGGCTCTAAGAGCCCTGTTGGCCTAACCAGCTGTTCTATAATGCCATTTGCCTTTTGCTTTTTGCTATTTCGTGTGGCCCGGGGGTGGCTGAAGAATAAATAACTTGCCCTACTTTATTTTCAAATTCTTCAAAACTTAAAGGTCGATTGTCTCTGGCTGTTGGCAAGCGAAAACCATGTTCAATTAAAACATTTTTTCTGGCTTTATCCGTGTTATACATAGCGTGAAGTTGGGGGATGGCGATATGTGTCTCGTCAATAATAGTTAGAAATCTTTTATCAATCTTTTTTAAATAATCTAAAAGAGTAAAAGGGGGCACCCCTTGTTTTCTAAACTCTAAATGTGAAGAATAATTCTCAATTCCAGAACAAACTCCTGTTTCTTGCATCATCTCAAGGTCATAGTTTGTTCTTTGAGTTAAACATCGGGCCTCTAAAAGTTTACCTTTTTTTTCGAGAAAAGCTACTTGCTTGGATAGTTCAGTTTTTATATTTTTTAAAGCTATTTTCATTTTTGTTTCCTCTGTTACCCAAAAATTAGCTGGAAACAGGGTGTAGTTAGTAGTCCTGCCTGTCGGTAGGCAGGTTGGTAGTTGGTAGAGGGGGAGTCCTTAGAAAAAGATATTTTTTCAATTTGGTTACCGGCAAGCTCAATTTTTAAGATTTGCTCTCCCGTTATCAGGTTTATTTCAACCAAGTCGCCACGAACCCTAAATGCACCGGGTTTAAAATCAATGTCATTTCTTTGATATTGCAAATCAACCAAATGGCCTAAAAAGTCCTTCCTTTTTATCTTTTGTCCAATCCTTATTTTTTAAGACACTTTTTGATAGTTTTCTGGGTTACCCAAGCCATAAATACAAGAAACAGAAGCTACCACAATAACATCTTTCTTTTGAGAAAGGTCTTGCAAAGTTGAATGCCTTAAGTGGTTAATTTGTTCATTTATTTTTGCGTCTTTTTCAATATAGGTGTCAGTTTGAGGAAGGTAGGCCTCGGGCTGGTAGTAGTCGTAGTAAGAAACAAAATAATGAACAGCATTTTCTGGGAAGAAGTCCTTAAACTCTTGGTAAAGCTGGGCGGCTAAGGTTTTATTAGGGGAGATAATCAACGTTGGCCTTTGCACTTTTTCAATAACATTAGCTATCGAAAATGTTTTACCCGAGCCCGTAACTCCAAGCAAAACATTGTGCCGGCTTCCCGCCAGAATGTTTGTTGTCAGTTTTTTTATTGCCTGGGGTTGATCCCCTGTTGGCTTGAATTTTGCTTGTAGTTTAAACTCCATGAATCCATCTTAGCACACCTTTCCTTTAATTTTTAGGGTTTTTTTGTTATACTAAATAAAATGATTGCATATTTACAAGGGAAAATTATTTTAAAAACTAAAGAATCAGCTATTTTGGAGGTTAATAGTGTTGGCTATGAAGTTTGGTTAGCTGAAAAATCTTTAGAAAAAGTCCCTGAAAAGGGGCAGGATTTTAATTTTTATTGCCAGTTAGAGGCGAACGAGCGGGGCGTTAAGCTTTATGGCTTTCTAACCCATGATCAGTTAGAACTATTTAAAGTCATCAGGGGGATTACAGGTATTGGCCCCAAGGCGGCTTTGCAGATTTCTTCTTTAGGGTCATTAGAGGAAATAAAAAAGATTATTGAAGAGGGCAAAGCAATCCCAGGGATTGGCCCTAAAAAGGCCTCCAAGATTGTTTTAGAATTATCAGGTAAAATCAGCCAACAAAACAAAAGCAAGGTTAAAAAGAATGAGTTTGAAAATGATGAAACTTATTTAGCTTTAATTGGCTTGGGCTTTACTAAAGAACAAGCCCTAAGTGCTATAGCCCAGTTGCCCAAAGAAATAACTAGTATCCAGGAGAAAATCAAACAAGCCCTAAAGGCGCTAAAGCAGTAAAGGAATAAATTTGGAACCCTATGTTTTCTTTTAAAGGAATTGTTAGAAAAATAACGCCTAAGTTCATAATGAGCGGGTATCACCTTTTCCTCGCCTTTTTGGCTGCTTTAAGGTATGGCTTCCCAGGGAGGAAAATGGTTGTAATTGGTATAACGGGCACAAATGGTAAGTCAACTACCCTTGACTTGGCTCACCGAGTTTTAGAGCAAACAGGTAGCGGGGTAGCATCTTGTTCTTCGGTTCGGTTTAAAATAAACGAAACCGAATGGCCGAATATGTTAAAAATGACAATGCCAGGTAGGTTTTTTTTGCAACAGTTTTTAAAAAGAGCAAATAAAGCTAAGTGTAAATATGTCATCATAGAAGTTACTTCTGAGGGTATTTTACAACACAGGAATAAATTCATTGATTTTGATATTGCCATTTTCACTAATTTATCTGAAGAACACATTGAACGGCACGGTTCTTTTGAAAAATATAGAGAGGCCAAGGCCAAGTTTTTCAAGCAAGTTAAGGGTTTGCATATAGTTAATATGGACGACGAACACGCCCCTTATTTTTTACAAATTGTTTCAAAAGAAAAAATTGGTTATACATTTAAACATAGAAATAGTTTTTCAGGCAAATTGGTCTCTGCTTTTAAGGTTAAGGATTTATTTAAAGGTGTTTCTTTCCAAGTGGGCAATGTTATTTTTGAGCTTAACCTTTTAGGTCAGTTTAATGTCTATAATGCTTTAGGCGCTATTTGTTTAGGGCTTTCCCAAGGGCTTTCTTTAGAGCAGTGTGAAAAGGCCTTAGAAACAGCTGAAGGTATTCCGGGGCGAATGGAAACAATTTACTTAGGCCCTTTTAAAGCAGTGGTTGATTACGCCTTTACCCCAAACGCCCTTAAACAAGTGTATAAAACACTTGCTGCTAAGAGCAAAGAGCAAATGGCGAATAGATTGGTTTGTGTTCTTGGGGCTTGTGGTGGGGGCAGGGATAAATGGAAGAGGCCGGTTTTAGGTGGAATAGCAAAAGAGTACTGCGAGCAGATTATTGTAACCAACGAAGACCCATATGATGAGCCCCCCGAAGAGATTATAGACCAAGTGGTTCAGGGGGCAGGTCCAAAAGCCCTTAAGATTATTGACCGAAGAGAAGCCATAAATAAAGCACTTTCTCTTGCAAAACAGGGAGATATTGTTATAATAACTGGCAAGGGTTGTGAACCCTGGATTTGCGTTGAAAACGGCAAGAAAATTGCTTGGGATGATCGCCAGGTCGTCAAAGAAGAGGCCAAAGACCTGGGCATTGCTTTAGCCCCTGAAGTTCCCGAAAAAGTAGTTCCTCAAGGTGAAAAAGCACTTATCAGCGAAATGAAGCGTTTGCAAAGGTTCAAAGATCCAAAATGGCACTAAAATAGCTAATAGCATAAAGCAAATAACTAATAATAAAAAAAATGACAACCCAAGATATTTTTAATTTAGCTCTTAAAATGGCAATGAAAGCTGATTTAAGGGGTGAGGCCTCTCTGAAAAAACTTTTAGAGAGAAAAAAAGCAAGGTATGAAAAACTTGACTCAAAAGCCAAAGAAGATTTTGATTTAGAGGCGTTAGATAATCCCTATCTTGATTCAAGGGTGTTGTTCCTTAATCAGGGGGCAGAAAATAAAGAAATTAAAAAAGTGATGTTAGGCATTGACATCACCCCATCTGAACTTTTGATTGCCAAGCAAATTGTCGCAGCTGACTTGGTTATATCTCACCACCCCTTAGGCAAGGGATTGGCTAACTTAGCTGATGTAATGCATTTGCAGGCCGAGGTGCTGGCCTTATATGGGGTGCCTATCAACATTGCTGAAGGTCTGATGAAAGAAAGAATTTCAGAGGTTTCAAGGGGGGTTAATTCAGCCAATCATCAAAGAACAGTTGATGCAGCTAAATTACTGAAGATAAATCTAATTTGTTTGCATACGGTTTTAGATAATTTGGCCGCGCGATTTTTAAAAGAAAAGATTGAAGCTGAAAAAGACATTGAAACCGTAGGAGAATTAGTTTCTTTTTTAAATGAAATTCCTGAATACAAAGAGGCCAACAAAATTGGCGCTGGTCCTAAAGTATTTGCTGGCTCTGAAGAAAGAAAAACAGGCAAGATAGCGATAACTGAAATAACCGGTGGCACCGAAGGAAGTTCTAAATTATATGAAAAAATGGCTCAAGCAGGCATTGGCACTGTTATTGGTATGCACCAATCAGAAGAGCATAGAAAAGAGGCCGAAAAAGCCAATGTCAATGTGGTTATCGCTGGGCATATGTCTTCTGACTCGATTGGTTGCAATTTATTTTTAGATAAATTAGAAAAACAGGGCTTAGAGATTATCCCTTGCTCTGGTTTAATAAGATTTTCAAGAAATTAAATCAATGCTGTTTTTTACAAAGAAAAAACTTATTTTAGTTTTTAGTTTTTTAGTTCTGCTTTTAGCAGGGCTATCTTTTTCTTATTTTTTAGTTAAAGGACAAGGTAATTTTTTAAAGAAAACAACTAAAAATGTTTTAGATCTTTCTTTTTTAGCTGATTTAGCCCTTGAACACAAAGCCCAAGAACAAAAGAATGATTTTTCAGAAAAAAGAACTATTTTGCCTGACTTCTCCTCTTTTAGAAATGTTTTACAAGAAAATAAAGCGGATTTTATAGAAGCGAACTTAGAAGAGATGAAAATAACCCTTTATCAAAAGGGCGAAAAGCAACAAGAGGCCAATATTTTAAAAAGAGGTGATGAGTATGCTTGGGGAGGCACGGCCGCTGGTATCTATCAGATTAGCTCTGGCTATCAAACCGCTTTTTCAGCTATAGCTGAGGTTTATATGCCTTATGCGATGAATTTTTATGGCAAATACTATCTCCATGGCGGACCCTATTATCCGTCAGGGGCTAAAATGATCTCCGAGGCATCAGGCGGTTGTTTGCAGGTTAAAGACGACATCGCCAAAGAATTCTTTGAAAAAGCTGAATTAAAAATGCCTTTTTTAGTGATTGACAAAAAAAATGATAATTTTGTTTACCCTAAAACAGAAATTGTTGTGCCAACGATTACTTCAGGCAGTTTTTTAGTTGCTGACCTTGATTCAGGAGAAATATTTGCAGAGCAAAGTTCCCAAGAGCGAAAGCAAATTGCCTCAATTACAAAATTAATGACAGCTATTGTTGTCTCAGAAAATATTGATTTAAGAAAAGAAATAGTTGTTCAGGACTATATGCTCAACCAGGGCTTTGGGGAAACCGAATCAATTAAAGTAGGCGATTATTTAGATGTGGTTGACCTTTTTTATCCCCTTTTAATTGAATCGTCTAACGACTCAGCTGAAGTTTTAGCTGGCTTTTTAGGCAGAAACAGAACAATTAATCTTATGAATGAAAAAACCAAGGCGATTTTGATGCCAAACACTATTTTTGCTTGCCCTTCGGGATATTCAGAAGGAAATATTTCAACTGCTCGCGACTTGTTTTATTTAGCGAGGTATGTTTTAAAAAATAGGCCACTTTTATTTGATATTTCTAAAAGCAAAGAGGTGCCCGGTTTTGGGAAAATGAGTTTTGACACAAGCATGTTTTGGAATAAGAATGTTTTTTCAGAGGACGAGACCTTTGTTGGCGGTAAAACCGGCTATATTAAGACCTCAGGTTACAACGGTTTGTTTGTTTTTAGGTTCACCACAAAAGAAGGCGAAGAGAGAAACATCGTTTTTATTTTACTTGGCACGCCCCATTTAGATGAGGTAAAATTCAATACACAGAAGCTGTATATTTGGTTGCAAAACAATTTCTTTTGAAAGGAGACACAAAATGGACCCCCTTTTCTTTATCACTTAATCACTTAAATACTTTAGCATGTAAGTGTCTTTTAAATGATAGCCAAGCTTTCTATAATAACCCCTCACGCCAACCCCAGCTATGACAGCTATTTTTTTAAAGTCAGCATCGAGGGCTATTTTTTCCGCTTCTTGCATTAGCTTTTTACCCAAACCCTTGTGTTGAGCAAAAGCTCCAGTGGGCAGACCACTGGAAACTTCAGCCATTTGCCCATAAGTGTGGATTTCCCTAATTATCGCTCCTTCATTTTTCAAAGGTAATCTTAACCTTAACAAAGCATAAAGTTTTTCCCTGTTTTTTGTTTCAAAACTTAAAAAGAATTCTTTTCCCTCTGAAGCTAAGTATTCTTCTTTGAAAAGATAGAGCTTATCTTTAGGGTTATAGTTTGTCCCTACTTCTCTACAACGAATACACTTACACTTCGTGCCCTCTCTTTTTAGCCCTTCTTGAACTAATTCTCTTAAATTAGAAATTTGCGCTCCGCCTTCCACTATATATTTTTTTGGAATGTCTCGGATAACCCTTTCAATTCTTACCCATAAGGGTGTTTCTTTTTTTAGGGCAATCAAAAGTTTTAAAAGTTGTTTTTCGGTATAGGGTTTAAACTTGCCTTTTTGATAAAGCTGATAAACCCCCGTATTTTTCAGCAGAGCTAAAGGATAGATTTTTATTAAATCAGGCCTAAATCTTTGGTCTTGAAAAACTGATTTGAATGATTCAAGATCTTTTTTAAGAGAACTTCCCGGTAAATTAGGCATTAACTGATAAGATACCTTAAAGCCCGCTTCTTTTAGAAGTAAAGTCGCTTTAGCGATATCAGCCACGCTATGCCCCCTTTGATTTGTTTGGAGGATATCATTAAAAACATTTTGAACACCTAATTCCACCCGAGTTATGCCCAGTTCTCGCATTTTTTGAATGGCTTTTTCGTCTATACAATCAGGCCTTGTTTCAATCGTAATCCCAATAATCCTCGCCTTGGCTGTCTCGTTCTTTTTCTGCTCCCTTTTGAGCATTTGGATTTTGTTATTTGGGATTTGTTTAGAATTTAGAACTTTGGATTTAGAATTTTTGGCTTTAGTAAAGTTATTGCACGCCCTAAAGCACTCTTTTATAAACCATTTTCTATATGCTAAAGGGTAATAATGCCAAGTGCCACCGATTATTCTTAACTCTATTTTATCTATAGGGTGGCCGGTTAATTCTAAAGACAAAAGCCGGGTTATCACCTGTTTTTTTGGCGAAAACTTAGTTAAAATAGCTCTTTGACAAGCTGGCTCTTCTTTTAAATAACTTTTTGGTAAGTCCTTCTGGGAAGGGCAAAAAAGGCATTTGCCTTTACAGGGCCACGGCTTAGTTAAAATAGAGACATTAACAATCCCGGAAAGGGAGCGAACTGGCCTTGTTTTTAAGGCCTGTTCTAAACCCTTATTTTGTTTTATCCTTTTTTCTTGTAAGAGTTTATGATAAGCTTTTAATAAGGCAATGTTTTTGGGGCAAGTAATCCCATATTTTTTAGCCATTTTCCTTTTAAAAGAGTTTAAAACAAAGCTGTTTTGGAAACCGCCTTTTAAAAGTTCAAGAATTATTTTTTCTAAATTATTTTTTATTTCAAACTTCATATGAAACAAGCTTTAGCTGAAAAATTATTAAAACAAACAAGAGAAACCTATAATACGATTGCTTATAACTTTTCTAACACAAGAAATCAAATTTGGCAAGACCTTTTGCCTTTATTAGATTATAGCAGAAAAGGTGATAAAGTGCTTGATTTAGGTTGTGGCAATGGTCGCCTCTTTGCAGCCTTAAAAGGAAAACAAGTTGAATATACTGGTTGTGATAATTCAAAAGAGCTTATCAAGATAGCCAAACAAAAATACCCAGAATTAAATTTTAAACTAACTGATGGCCTTGTTTTGCCCTTCAAAGATAAGACCTTTGACCTTATTTATTGTATTGCTGTTTTGCACCATATCCCTTCAAAAGCGTTAAGGATTAGCTTCTTAAAAGAAGCCAAAAGAGTCTTACATCCTAACGGCTTGTTGATAGCAACTGTCTGGAAATTATCTTTAAAAGCAAGAAAAGAAGCTTTTCTTTGGTTTTTTCAAAGAGTTTTAGGTAAAACCCCTCTTGATTTGAATGATTGTTTTGTTTCTTGGCAGAACAAACAGCAACGTTATGTCCACAACTTCAGCAAGCGAGAGCTGAAAACGCTCTTTAAAGGTGCTGGCTTTAAAGTTAAAGAAGTTAAGGTACTTGCCAAAGAAAAAGGCAAGAATGGCAAACAAAATTATAACCTAAGCATTATTGCTTTAAAAGAAAAATAGCTTCCATAGCTCAACGGACAGAGTAATGGCTTCCGGAGCCATCGATACAGGTTCGAACCCTGTTGGAAGCACAAGCATAGATGATAGAATACATATTGTGATTTTTTACAAAAAGATAATTAAAGAATTTTTACAAGATTTTGAGAAAAAAGCTTTTAGGTTTAAAAAATTCAGAGAAAGTTTTACAATAAGCAAAGGTTTT
>Ga0210057_1000588_pt1 | contig 59746 bp, 63 predicted proteins | sample CryGeyCG2114_010_2_FD_183968 | JGI IMG/M metagenome (GOLD analysis project Ga0210057, IMG submission 183968) | Groundwater microbial communities from aquifer - Crystal Geyser CG10_big_fil_rev_8/21/14_0.10 (SPAdes) (version 2) | ecosystem: Environmental > Aquatic > Deep subsurface > Groundwater ...
TGCTTGAATTGCCGGACACCGAAAGAAAAACTGGAACAACACCGGAAACGAAAAAAGAAGCTCTGACGGGCCTCCTTTTGCAAGAAATCGATTTGTATTTAAATTCGAATTGAGGGTTTTGGGTGCCAGGTTTTTACCTTCTCAACGATAACATACCTAGCGAGTATGACAAATCTGATGTGAGTGTTGTAGAGGTATCGAGTGGCCGTCTATTATTGTTTGAGTGGGAGGGTTACGGTAAAGGTCGAGCCTTTGCCTAGGCCAGGCGAAGAGGCCTCGATAGATCCACCCTGTGCGCTAATGAGTTGTTTGGCAACATAGAGACCAAGGCCGGTACCCAAGATGTTCGCCTTACTTGCATCTTCGGCACGACTGAATTTCTGGAAGAGTTTTGGAAGCGTCTCTGGGTGAATACCAACACCTGTGTCAGAAACGCGGACAAATGCATTCGCTCCCTCTTTTGTTACCGTTACGTTGATACTTCCTGTAGGTGTATATTTTAGCGAATTATCAATAAGGTTACCTATGACTTGGCGAAGTTTGCCGGCATCTGCGTGGACCGTAATTCCCTCATCTGCTGTGAGAGTAAGTGTTAAGCCTTTGTGTTCGATATTTGGGCGGAGTTCCCTGGTAACCTCGGTTACCAGTGCCCCGAGGTCAAAGTCGGTAAACTCGTACTTCATTCTTCCCTGCTCTATGCGAGATACATCAAGGAAATCTTGCACGATAATCGCCAAGGCGCTACTCGACTGAAAAATCGTCTCTACTGGTTGCTTTACATTTTGTGCCACCTCGCCGTAGTCTCCTTCAAGAAGCATCGACGCATACCCTTTAATTGCGGTAATCGGGCCACGAATCTGATGTGTTGCGAGGGACACAAATTCGCTCTTGAGCTTGTCGAGTTCCTTCAGTCTATCGTTCGCACGTTCAAGTTCTGAAGCAAGCTTTTCAATCCGTTCACGTTGCTCTATTTCTCGATATACACTACGTACGAGAATAATGCCGAAGATAATGGTAAGAAGCAGGAGTGCTCCGCTAATGATTTGCTCGGTTTCGTTTTGCTCGAGTACGGTACGGAATAAGAGAAGTATCCAAATACTCGCTGTCATAAATTCTGTCGAAAAGACTCTGATGTCGAACAGGCGATGACGGAGCATCGCGTACGCGATGATAATCGGATAAAAGGCGAATAATACAAGGGGGTATGGTGGAATAGGTATATTAAACGTAAGAAAAAAGACGAAACCACCGCCGGTAAATCCCGCAAGCGAAGAATACAGTACATAGCGCAGGCGAGCACGGTTTTCACCCGAACTTCGGATTTTTTGAATAAGGAGAAGAAGTGAAAGAATGACTACTCCGAAGAAATAAACAGTAAAGTATGGGTACAGTCTCCCCGCGTCTGGGGCGAACGAAAAAGGGCCTTTTTGAAATACATCACGAACTAGAAATGCGGTTGGTGTTGAGATAACAAAGAAGACAACGACCGGAATCAAACCGTAAAAAAACCGCTTTAGGTATTTCGCGTTATCTGTAAGGTGGAGTATGAATAAGAAGTAATAAAACGGAATGAAAATCGCTCCAAGGTGTAGCACCCAATCAGCCAGCAAAGCGAAACCGTGGTCGCTTGCCGAAATCATCAAGAAGTATCCAAAACTCCAAACCGCGGTGCTCACGTTTAAGAGCATCCAAGCACGGTTGATCGGGCGGGACGAGTCACTAAAGTACACAATGACTCCTGAAAGGATTGCCACAATTCCTCCGAGAAAGAGGGACAGTGTGTAGTAGTTTAAGAATATTTCCATTACTCTACATTATATACTCCCAGGTGTTTGTTGCCGAGAGTTGTCGCGTCAGAATTGTTCATAAAGAAGGTCGCTGTCTCGATAAGTGTCGGAAAGTTTAGGTTGGTGCCATGGTGTGGTTCAATGTGCACGTCGCCAAGATATAACGCATCTGACGTTACCGCTGTCTGGAACGCCTCAAGTTTCCCTGCCAGCGCGTACATAGCCGATTGCGGAGAGGAACAGGCGACGTGTGGTCGATTGTTCCCATGAGTATGCCACCCTGCCGGAAGTACGCCTTGCGCGATGTATCCATGCCAGTGCACAATAGCACACCCCTTTTGTTCAATCTGTTTTGCAAATACGTTGTGGGGATCTTTATCCTTGAGAATCGCGGCAACGAGTGCGTTTCCAACTGCATGGGCAAGGATAACTCGGGTATCAAACGATGGTCGATAGTGCTTAAGTCCGGTCAGACCTTTGGGTGTTTGCATGTGAAGCTTCCCATCCTTTAGCCCAAGCATGAGAAGGTCTTTTTTAGGTTCAAGCTTCGTTTTATCGCTTCCTGAACGTTGACTCAAGACCGATACTGTCGGGACATGGATACATACTTTTCGGCCCGGAGTGATTTCGATAATAATATACAGTTGTGTTCCTACAAACACATAATCTTTGGCTGTAAGTTCAAGCGAGGGGTGCTCCTTCCTGAAGTCCTCCAGCGGTATAAGACGTGGGAGGGTTGTCGGTAGCTGTCTTGCAAGAAAGCCGTAACTCATTCCGTTTCGGTGATCAAGGTGAATCGTACCTATCCATTTATAAAACCCAGTTCGAAAGGGAAGATCGCTCACCGCCTTACCTTTTGGGAAAATGCCGGTGTCGTGAAAAATCTTCCCGCTGTCGAGAAAATCTTGGACAAACGCCTTGTGCGCGCTATCGAGGGGGTCAAACTGTGACTCTTCGACAACCATGTCGGAAAAGCGGACAGGACGTATCGGCGCTGCAATTTTTGGAATGAGCGTATGCAATACGTGACGGTCAAACGAGTCATCGAACGCGTATATCGGATGCGACGCGTTAAAGTTGTATACCATCCACCGCTTGTCGGAAACCGGAATTACAATGTTTGCCATGTGTTTTGCAAACAGCCCCATTGCGGTGTCAAAGTGGGTATGGAAGTCAGTTTCGGCTGAGATATGCTCTGGCCAATCAACAATCGATATGACCTGACTTTCAGAAAAGCTCGAAGTGAAGTCGATGGGAAGTTTCCGAATCTCGTGTTCACCGAGAGCGATGACCGATATCCCACGCTTCACCCTCTTTAATTTTAGGAGATTGAGGAGCGCTTCGAAGTGAATGAAGTGTCGTCCTTTATCAAGGTGAAGTACTTTTTCAATCAAAAACAACGCGTTATTCGCGAGGATTTTAAACGCGCGGGTTGCTATTTGTGTTAAAGGTACACGAACTTGCGCCTCCTCAAAGGGAACCAAGTTTACCTTTAAGCGACGAAGTGATGCATCCAGTTTATCGCGAAAAGAAAGAATGTGAGGGCTTAATTTCTTTTCATCATACGGAAAAAAAGTCAGATTTAAAGTATCTGCCATTTCTTCAGGAGTGAGATGCACTTTTTTAACTATCCCTAAAATAGTCTGCAAGGCCTCAGTGCTTATCATGTATGAATACTACAGCAAATAAGACATTTGTCCACGCAGAGACGCAGAGCACTTCTTAGTCTGTGCGCAGTGTCCGAATATGTTCCATGATTGTTCGGGAAGCTCCTTTACATTCATCAACGGTCGGCACATCGCTCTTAAAGACACCGAGCACATCAAGAGGGGTGCTAAAAATAACCGACACGGTTCGCCGACGAAACAAAAAGTCAGTCAGGCTCATGTGGTGCACATTATGAATGCGTACGGGGATGATGAGGGCTTTTGTCTTCCAAGCTAGGTATCCAATGCCACCGTGGGCGATGGTGCCAATGTCGGATTCAGGAAGACGTCTTCCGTCTGGGAACATAATAAGGCTTTTGCCCGCATGTAAGATATCGATATGTGTTTTAAGCGAAAGTTCGTAATTCTGCTTTCCTGCCTGAAGAGGATGTGCTCCCCAAATCCGAAAAAGTAAACCTCCATACAGCACCTGTCGCCATCCACTCTTTTTATAAAACGCATTCTCTCGCGATGTGTAGAACATCGGCATATACGGCGAAAGAAACGGAAGGCTCGCGGGAACAAATCCAGGATCAAGTTCACTCGAATGGTTAAGCGCGAAAATAACCCCCCTTCCCTTTTCTGGTCCAGAAGGTATGCGATCGAGTCCTTTAATATCCAAATGAAGACAAAACCGAAGAAGCGGTCTCGTCATCGGCCAAATAAAGGTTTGTAGTATGAGTGGGGAAATGTAAAAAAATCGGTTCATTGGTCTTAGAGCCTATCCACTATCTCGCGGTACCCAGTCCATAAAAGCCTTATTTTTAGGCGAAAAACGAGGCGGAGTCCGAAACATAATGAATTATGTTGAGGACGAGACGAAGTTTTGGAGCCAAAAATAAGGCTTTTAGGACAGGGGGAAGATAGTGGATAGGCTCTTACGTGCGACTATGTCTTAGCGAACAGACATAGTAACACACTTGGGGTATATGTCATTGGCTGGAATCAAACCAGCATCACCTCCTTCGCCCCAAACCATTTCCATAAGTTCAGGTGTCCCTGACACCTTTTCCCTACCTTTTACCACCTTTTACTTTTCTTCATTTCAAAACTGAAAAATGCTAAAATGGGTGAACCCTCTTCGGCTCGGCGTAGCTTTAGCGAAATTGGCAAGGGGATTCGAACTATGGAAGCTGAATAACTAATACATAGAATAAAAGACTCACATAAAACACTCTGGATTTTGTGTGGCCTTCCGTATTCAGGGAAAACCTATTTAAGTAAAAGAATTGTCGAAAACACCTCAATCGCTTATATAAGTATTGATAATATTTTGGTTCTTCAAGGATTATAGTGGCATCATATCAAGCTTTCCGCAAGAGAACAGAATAGCAATTCTGTAGTGTTCGAAGTTCCGGAAACCGCGCGCATTGGCTTTGATTGCCTGTATCTTTGAGTTGAGTCCTTCCGTCACCGCATTGGTGATGTGATGCGTGATATACGCAAGTAAGCCATCGAGATGGCGCTTGAGTGTTTTTGCCGTGTCTATGATCGGTTGCAACCGTGCATGGGTGGCCCAGAAGTACCAGCGATTGAAGAACCGTTTTGCTGACCATTCTTTGCTGTACTCCCAGAACATACGGAATGCCTCTTTGATGCTCCATGCTCGTCCGACCTTGAGTTCGTCCGTACGAAGAGCGGCAAACTGTTCTCGTTCCGCTGCTTCCCAATTGTCCGGGTTCTTGAGAAAGAGGTACTTCATGTTCGTGAGCGTCTCATCACCCTCTTTCTTGAGTGCTCGGTGTTCTTTCTTCCGCACCATGTCAACGGCCTTTCCCAAATACCCGGAGACATGGAATTTGTCGTGCACGATGTCTGTGTCCTCACCGAAGACCGCTCGCGCGGCGCCCATAAAAGGTTCCCACATATCCATGGCAATAGCTTTCACGCCACCACGTTGCGCTTCGGGAATGGCTTTCTTGAGCAGGATCGTGGCCGCTTCCCGTGTTCTATGTTCTGCCACATCGAGCACACGGCCCTTGTCTATGTCCGTGGCGATTGATGCGTAGTGGTGGCCTTTTAGGAAACTCTTCTCGTCGAGACCGACGTGCGGAATGTCCTCGTTCGTGCGTCGAGCAAGGCCACGAGCCACCGCTTGCTCCCGTATGGCCTGCGCTTGCTCCCAGCCGATCTTGAGGAGAGTCATTGCACGAGTAATGTTGGACGTACCTTGCAGTACTTCAATTGCAAATCGCTCAAAGAGAATCGTCCACCGTGCGTGGGGGTCGGCCCAGGGTATGGTGACGGTCTTCACGCCGTGTTTCCTACAGGTAATACGTGGTAGACGCGCTACGATCTCCGTTACGAATTGCATGGTGTCGAGATGACGCCACCGCCGTTCCGGTGCATGATCATGCAGACGTGATGCGACTCCGCACTGAGGGCAGGGAAAGGTGTCCGCATCTTGCGGAACAACATACAGATCAAGGGTCGCTTTATCTACATCAAGAGCAACATTCTCTATTGTCCATGGTGCAACAAGTCCGAGCAGTAGCGAGTAATGATCGGCGAGAGATGGAAGGTGGGTATGGTGTTTCATCCACTGATGATACCAGAGGAGGGTTCTCTAGGGGAGAGCCACTAAATTCCTTGAATACCCAATATTTTAGAAGAATTAGGGTTCGATTGGGATGCAGGTAGGTTACCGGATGAGGCCGGTTGGAAGAAAGTATTTGATAGTTCTTACGAGCAAACAAAAGATGCGCTCAAGGATAATCTAAACGTGCTATATGATTCAACAAATCATACAAAATCCAGTCGAAACGGATTAAGAAAAGTGGCTCAGGAAGTAGGGGCTGAGACGGGTGTTATTTTTGTAGATGTACCGACGGAAGTTGTTTGGAAACGATGGGAAGAAAATGCTCGCCAGAAAAACCGCTCGGTAGTCGCAAAAGAGCTGGTAGAACAAACGATACAGTCCTTTGAAATGCCTACTGATGATGAACAAGTTTTACAACTACAATGAATATCATGTGGGGAAAGGTGTCAGAGGGTAAGTAAAAGGTTCCTAACATCTTTTCCTCTTTTTGTTCTGTCAGGTTCTTGGCGAATTTCTTTTGCTAAATCACTTCTATATTTTTTAAATTCAGAGTTTTCCATAAAATTGTTCGTTCATGTACTCATTTTAACATCTTTTCAATAAAATGTGGATAACTTTGCTTTACCTTTCGGTATTTATTCGGTTATAATAGGAATATGGCAAAATCAAATGTTTTATTTATGAAAAATATTACAAAAAAGCAAAAACAGGTTTTTGATTTCATAAATACCTATATTTCTGAAAATGGCATCTCTCCGACCATTGAAGAAATACGAAAGAAGCTAAAACTTAAAGCTGTTTCCACTATTCACGAACATATCAATTCCCTCAAAGAAAAAGGATATCTCTCAAAATCTGATAACTCAGCAAGAAGTATTTCGCCTAGTAGGCAAATCAAATCTGTTATTGAGATTTCTATTGTTGGAAGGATTGCGGCTGGACAGCCGATTGAAGCAATTGAAAACAGAGAAGATACTATTTCGCTCGTTAATCCGAATATTAAAAGCTCTCAAGGCCATTATGCTTTGCGCGTTGTTGGCGAAAGTATGATTGATGAAGGTATTTTTGACGGTGATATTGTAGTGATTAAAAAACAATCAGTAGCAGAAAATGGACAGACCGTCGTGGCGATTATTGATGATAATGAAGCGACGCTCAAAAAACTTTATAAAGAAAAAACAAGATTCAGGTTAGAACCGAGGAATCAAAACATGCTTCCTTTTTTTAGAAAAGAAGTAGAAGTGCGAGGCGTGGTTGTGCAAGTGATTCGAAATATAAGTACAGAAGAAGAAAAGAGGCCTCAAAAAAAGACAAGGCATGGATTTAGAACTATTGACTTATTCGCTGGTGTTGGCGGAATAAGAATAGGTTTTGAAAAGGCTGGTTTCAAAACAGTTTTTGCAAACGATTTTGAGCCACAGTGCAAAAAAACTTACGATCTGAATTTCAAAGATTCAAAATTAGTAGTAGAAGATATTAGAAAAATCGGCATTGATGATTTGCCCAACTTCGATTTTCTTTTGGGCGGTTTCCCCTGCCAGCCTTTTTCTATTGCAGGATACAGGCAAGGATTTAACGATAAGAAAAATAGAGGAAATCTATTCTTTGATATCGTAAGAATAATAGACGCTAGGAAACCCGAAGGATTTCTGCTTGAAAATGTGAAAAACCTAAAGAGCCATGATAAAGGAAATACCTTCAAAACTATTGAGGAAATGCTGAAAACTTTGGGCTACCATGTAAAAACAATGGTATTGAATAGTATGGAATATGGGAATGTCCCCCAAAATCGAGAGCGTGTTTATATTGTAGGTTTTAAGAATAAAGACTATTATGAAAAATTTCGTTTCCCCGAACCAGTAAAACTAACTACAAAAATTACCGATCTGCTGGAAAAAAATGTTCCAGAAAAATATTACTATAATGGAAAACCTCTATTCAAAAAGTTACAAGGAAACATCAAGGAAGAAGGGAAGGTATATCAGTGGAGGAGGCAATATGTGCGCGAAAATAAAAGCGGAGTATGTCCGACTCTCACTGCAAACATGGGAACCGGCGGGCACAATGTTCCCATCATAAAAGACAAGAGAGGAATCAGAAAGCTTACTCCGCTTGAATGTGCACGTATTCAAGGTTTTCCTGCTGATTATAAAATACCGAAATTAGCTGATTCCGCCTTATATAAACAATTTGGAAACTCGGTTAGTGTGCCAGTTATTGAGGCAGTTGGAAAACAAATGATGAAAGCAATGATCTCTTAAATATTTTGCGATATATATTCAATCCTTTGCTCGACAGTATCTGGAATAATCTTGTGAACATTTCGTCGAGCGATCCACAAATTATTTCTACTCAAAACAGGGTTTCTTCCAATGGTTGTAAAAAACAGCTCATACATTTTCCCGCTTTTTAGCTCAAATTTGCCAAGAGATTTATTATCAATAAACCCATCAGAATGGCAATCTAAATAGATTCTTTTTGATTTATCATTATTCTTTATAAATAGTGTTGTTTGTCCTTGAAGCCTGAAATCGCCAAACTCCTTAGGAGCAGGATAGCTACTCATCATGATTATTGGCAAAATTTCATCCTTTAAATTTTTTGTCTCATACCCTGATATTCTTATTTTACTAGCTTTCGTCTCAGCAATTTCAGGCCCTAGTATTTCGGTCTCATAAAATAGCGAGCCCTTATTAAATTTCAAACAATTGTCTGTAAGTTCTTTGGCGTTGATAACACTTTTAATTTCAAGATAAATATCATCTATATCTGCAAATCTGTCTAAAAGATCATCTTTTATCTCTGACTTCAAATATGCACCAAATACATCACATATTTTTGATTTATCAGATGAAGAAACAGTCCCATATACAATGAACAGTTTTGAGGAGTCATTTGAGATAATCCTGCTACTGAGCATAGTAGAACATTGTTCAGAAGTAAGACCTATAAACCTGTCATTCTCTGAAACATTTTTTATTTCAAGATAAAGTTTGGGTTCACGATCTTTTCCTGACTCCGTGACTTTTACAATATCCGGATCGTTATCATGATTTCCGCCCGGTTCGTGTATGCTGAAATCCAAGTGTATCTTCTTTTTATTACTTTTTTCCTCAATAGCTCTGGCGACCCCTATCTCAATCAGCTTTCCCAGAAAAAAATCATTTATGATTGAACCGAGACCTCTCTGTTGCCCAGTTGTTCTGTTCGATTTAGATTTAGTCTCATCAAGATAATACTTCACCGGAAACTCGAAGCATTTATAAAAATCTTCTTTTTTAAATTTAGTTTTCATTTTATAAAGTAATCCAATGATTTTTTATAAAGTTTCGCAAATTCTTTCAACTGCAAAACATCGAATCGTCTTTGCCCTGATTCAATTTTTGAAAGATAGGACTGCGTCTTACCAAGTTTCTTCGCAACTTCAACTTGCCCAAGCCCAGACTCAAGACGCGCCTTTTTCAGGCGTTCAACGATTATATTATGGTCTTTTGTATATATTGCTCTAGGCATTGCATTGGTAGTATAGTATTCCATTGTGTATTATTCCAAACTGCCATATAATGTATTTATGCTGTCGGCGAAGCAAAACCAAAAATTTCCTTGCATTTTTCTCGCGTCTCCTCCCCCCACACCAAGTATGAGGGAATCTACTGGGATTTTTCTTGGTAGAGTGTAGAGAGTTGCCGCGGCATTTCAGTCCACGACCTTGTCGCTCGCCGATGAGGCGAGGACGACCCATAAGGGATTGCACCGTGGCAATTCTGGGCACGGCGCATGAACTGATAGCGGATAGTCACTCTTTTGGAGACATGACCTCGCATACTGGGGATTCAGCCGACGATGCACGCTCGCCAACAGCGAGCAAGTATTATCAGCGTAAGTTTTTTGACATGACCACAGCAGAGAAACGACAAACCATGTTTGTCGGCGTGGAGAACAATCGTGACTGTCCCTATTCTCTCTATTAGAAAGATATTTTTTGCTTGACTTCTTTTACCACTCATACTATATTTAAGTAGTCCTTAGAAAACGCCGGCCTGTACGGCGTTTTCCTTTGCTTGTATAGTTATTTATTGTCTAGTTTAATTCGCATTTTCCAGAGTCTTCTCCTACACTAAATAGCAGTGAACGCCTCCTGCCGTTCCTACGGAAAAAGGAGCCAAAATGGCTCCTTTGACCGGAGCGTATACGCTATTGTGGGAGCCAAGTATTTGGCTCCTCAGGCACGCGCTTCGCTTGTGTCCCTGGCGGACCGCGCGTACGCTTATCGACCCTTACAGGGTCAATACACCTTTCCCATTTCCTCACGACAAAGTCGTTCGGAAATAAGGGAGAAGGTCTTCGATTCCTGCACGGAGCCAAGTATTTGGCTCCTCACGGCCATATTCGTTTCACTCATTGTCCCTGGCAGGAATTTCACCCCGCACCAAAGGTGTGTGTCTCCACGGGGATTCGAACCTCGATTTCAGGCTTCGGAGGCCTGCGCTCTATCCGTTGAGCTATGGGGACGTTTGTTTGGTGCGGGGCAGGCCTGCATCACTTCCTTCGGAGGGAAGTATTCCCCGCCCGCCTGACTTGCATACGTATGCTCCTAGCTGGAATCGAACCAGCATCACCTCCTTCGGAGGGAGGTATCCTATCCATTGAACGACAGGAGCGTCAGGCAAGTCGGGCAGGTATCCATGAGACTACAGGGACTTGTACGACAAAAGAAGTATAAGACATTCGGTATAAAGTATAAAGTTGGAGATTGGAACAGGTATTCCCTTCGCGCACTTGTCTTGTTGGACATTTTGGACATTTTCGTGTATTTTCTTTGACGGGAAAGAAACATAGTTCACCTACCGTACCTACTATTATGAGCATGTCTTGGAGAGCCATTAGACGGGCAACACCAAACAACGGAAATAATCTACCAAAGGTTCCTCCGCGAAAAGAAATCCAACAACTCTTTGATTCCACGAAGACAAAGAAGATACTTCATAGCCTAAAGCGACGCGAGGACCAGGCGCGAGTGGCGCGACTTCCAATACCATAACGTAAACCCAGCACCTTGACCACCGGGCGTTCCCGGCAAGGTGCTGGGTAAACCTTTGACCCAACCAAAAAGGCGACCAGTTCCTGGCCGCCTTTTTCTATCTGTAACCCCTCACACTCCCCAATTCCTCCTTTGTAAAGGAGGTGGCGAATCTTCGAGACGGAGGATTTTGAAATCCCTCCTCCGATAAGAATCGGAGTGCTCCCTTTAGGAAAGGGAGAATTCCGAAGAAAGCAGAAATGTAGTGTGAGGGGTTACTTCTATCTCTCTGTACAACGAAGGCAGAAGCAGTATAAAGTACTCTGAATTACGAAACTCCTATCTTGTCATTCCTGCGGAAGCAGGAATCCAGTATATGCAAGGGGAAACCTGGATTCCAACTTTCGTTGGAATGACAGAAACACCCAGAGCAGGAATCCAGTATATGCAAGGGGAAACCTGGATTCCAACTTTCGTTGGAATGACAGAAACACCCAGAATCGGTAGTTTCGTAATTCACAGTAAAGTATAAAGCGAAGAAGACTCCGAGAAATCTTTCCCCTTATACATACTACGAAATACTTACTCTCAAAAGGGTGTGTTCGCGCACACCCTTTTGTTCTATATTCCCTCCTTCTTTAACTGTTCGATAAGCTTTTTCGCGTCTTTCGACAGTTTGGCGGGAAGGTCAATAACAATCCGAATCATGAGGTCACCTCGGTGGTTTTTATCGATAGGAACTCCTTTCCCTTTGAGTCGTAGGATTTCACCGTGCCTTATTCCCTCAGGAATCTTAACCGTGACATTACCATCGAGCGTCTCGACGGTATATTCATCTCCGAGGAGTGCACTCGAGAGCTTAATCTGAAGGTCCATCGTGAGGTTACTTCCCTCTTTGCGGAACAACGGATGGCGTCCAACATGCACTTTTACGTAGAGGTCTCCTGGCGATCCACCCTTAATAGCTTCACCTGAACCGCTGAGACGGATTACCTCACCGTCTTCAATACCTCCGGGAATGCGAACAGCGATTTCTTCTTGTCGCTTGCTTACACCGGCACCACGACAGGGGGAGCACTTTTCTCTTGGTACCTTTCCTTGTCCATGACACTCGGGGCACGTTCTTGTTGTTTGAACCGATCCGAAAATAGAACGACGGGCTTCGTGAATCTTTCCTTTGCCGTTGCAGGTGGTGCAAGTCCCCATCGTCGTTCCTGGTTTCGCTCCACTTCCGGTGCAGGTTTCGCAGACACTCGTTTTGTTGATAAGCATACGGCGATCGGTACCGAAAATAGACTCAGAAAAAGTAAGTTCGACGTCAATCGAGATATCGCGACCGCGCGCGGGGCCACGGCTTCCTCGTCCACCAAAGAAATCACTGAAGATATCTCCAAGATCGAATTCAACGCCTCCTTGTCCTGCTCCCCTTCCGCTCGCGAAGTCAGAAAAATCAAAGCCTTCGAACCCCTCAAACCCAGAAGGTCCTCCCCCACCACCCGACGCTCCACCAGAAAAGACGCGCCCGTATGTATCATACTCCGCCCGTTTTTTATCGTCTGACAGGACGCTGTAGGCCTCGTTAACTTCCTTGAACCTTGCTTCGTCACCACCCTTTTTGTCGGGATGATGCTTGTGTGCAAGAACACGAAATGCCTTTTTAATTTCGTCTTTGGAAGCACCCTTTTGGATGCCAAGAAGTTCGTAGTAATCTTTACTCATAGTAATCTAGTCTAAAGATTTGAAGGATAAGTTGCAAGCGATACGCTGTGCACTCCTCCCCTTTCCGAGGGGAGGAGAAAGAGCGTATGCTTTCACTGAGTTTTATTTCTTCTCGTCGCCAGTTTCCTTCGTTTCTGCGTCACGCACAGTTCCCTCACCTTCTTCTCCACCTCCCTCTTTCTTTTGTTCTTTGTTGTCAGTTGTTTGTTGTTTGTTCTGCTCCTGCATGTAGGGTCCCATTTTTTGGATTTCGGTTGAAAGTTCTTCAGTAGCCTTTTTAATGGCTTCGACATCGGTTCCCCCGTTCGCGGTTTTGAGCGCGGTAATTTTCTCCTCAATAGTTTTTTTCATCTCGGCCGGTACTTTGTCACCAGCGTCCTTCAGCGCCTTTTCAGAGGTGTAGACCATTTGCTCGGAGAGGTTTTTCATTTCAACCGCTTCTTTCTTCTTTGCGTCTTCACCAGCGTTTGCTTCAGCATCTTTCTGCATCTTTTCGATGTCCTCTTTGGAAAGACCGGAACGAGCTTCGATGCGAATCGACTGTTCCTTACCGCTCGCCTTGTCCTTTGCTTTCACCGAGAGAATACCGTTGGCATCAACATCGAAGGTAACTTCAACCTGTGGCATCCCGCGAGGAGATGGTGGAATACCATCGAGAATAAAGCGACCTAGTGATTTGTTGTCGGCGACCATCGGTCGTTCTCCTTGTGAGATGTGAATCTCAACACTGGTCTGGTTGTCAGCAGCTGTTGAGAAGACCTGTGTCTTGGATGACGGTATGGTGGTGTTCTTCTCGATAAGTTTTGTCGCAACACCTCCCAAGGTCTCGATACCGAGTGAGAGTGGAATAACGTCGAGAAGAAGGACGTCTTTCACGTCACCACCAAGAATGCCTCCTTGGATAGCAGCACCGATTGCAACCACTTCGTCTGGGTTCACCCCCATATGAAGCTCCTTGTTGTTGAAGAGTTCCTTAACAGCTTTCTGAATCATCGGCATTCGCGTCTGTCCACCGACCATAATAATCTCCTGAATGTCCCCTATTTTGAATGGAGAGGCATCCATAGCGCGCTTCGTGATGGTTATTGCGCGGTCAATGAGTTCCTGTGCCAATTCCTCCAATTTGGCTCGTGTAAGCTTAATCACAAGGTGCTTAGGACCGTTTGAATCAGAGGTAATGAATGGAAGGTTAACTTCGGTCTCTACAGCCGTTGAGAGCTCAATTTTGGCCTTTTCAGCGCCCTCGTCGAGGCGTTGGAGAGCGAGGGTGTCGTTACGGACGTCAATTCCCTCCTGCTTCTTAAACTCTTCGGCGAGATAGTTCACGATTTTCTGGTCGATATCGTGTCCGCCGAGATGTGAGTCACCATCGGTTGCCTTCACCTCGATAACATCATCGCCAACCTCAAGAACGGAGATATCAAAGGTACCGCCTCCGAAGTCGAAGACGACAATCTTTTCATCCTTCTTTTTGTTGAAGCCGTACGCAAGCGCCGCGGCGGTTGGTTCGTTGATGATACGCTTCACGTCGAGGCCGGCAATTTTTCCGGCATCTTTCGTCGCTTGCCGTTGCGAGTCGTTAAAGTAGGCAGGTACGGTGATGATGGCCTCAGTAATTTTTTCTCCAAGACGTGCTTCAGCGTCAGCTTTGAGCTTACCGATAATGCGCGCGGAGATTTCTTCTGGGCGTTCCCACTTCTCACCAATCTTTACTTCAATACCACCGTTGTCTGCCTTACGTACTTCGTACGGGATTGTTTTGATGTCCTTCTGCACCGCTTCGTCATCAAAGGTGTGGCCGATGAAGCGCTTAATGGTGTAGATAGTATTTTTCGGATTGGTTACCGATTGACGCTTGGCGAGGAGACCGACAAGTCGTTCATGTGTCTTCGATTCTGCGACGATTGACGGAGTCGTTCGCGCGCCTTCCGCGTTTTCAATTATTTTTGGTGATCCACCTTCCATGATCGCCATGGCTGAATAGGTGGTCCCTAAGTCTATACCTAGAATTTTGCTCATTTTTTTATTTGGTTACTTATGTAGTAATCTTTTGTGATGTCGCTGTTGAATTTAAAATGCAAAGTCTAAAATGAAAAATTGCAATTCAAAATTCAAAATATCCAGCGTGCCTGTCTTGTTACCACTGGGTATTGCCACAGTTACACTTTTGTGCTCTAGCTATCGGTAGATTCATACCTGCTTTCGACTTTCCTCGCAGAACCTAGCCTCTTAATCAATTCATGGCCGTGTGGTCAGGTGATATAGGAGGTTATAACTGCGGTGAAAAAGAAAAATCATGAGTAAACATATTGATATGGCTCCTGGGGGAGCTTCCTCCATGGTATGCCTTCTGATGGCATACGTGGGCAGTGAAAATCGGTTGATGATTCAGACAAGAAGTGGTCAAAGCATATCGGCCACAATTCTATCGGTTTCCGAAGGTTTGGTCTGGCTTCAGCCTAACGGCCAATCTCGGATGGCAACAGTCGTTTCAATCGGTGACATTGAGGCGGTTGTTGGCGTCACGCTGAAAATCTGACACTGTCTTTCATCCGTTTCAGTCGGCGCCTCTCTCGGGAGACGTCTTTTTTGTTCACACAAGCACAAAGCCTGTCTGCCGAGATGCAGACTATAGGCTAAGAGAAGGTGCGCGGATTTTTATTTCCGTCAAAAAATCAAATGTATAAAAAGGTGAGAGTACTGGCTGAAACCCTTTCTTAGAAATGCGAGCTTCTCGCTTCGCGACGTTTCCTGCAAGAAGAAAATGCTTGCACTCTGCATCGGTACACCCACGGAGTTCCTGTATCTCTTCGTATGAAATAACTTTACCGCGAAAGACACCATTTCGTTCAACGACAATAAAATGGACACGGAAGAGTTGCCCGTTTCTATTACGGACGATTTTCTCAAAAATCTCCGACTGTTTTATTTTTGAATCTTGAATCATGGTCTTTGTTTCTTTCTCTGTTTCTTCTTTTTCTTCAACTTTGAATTTTGCGTTTTGAACTTTCAATCCCACTCTTTTCCTCCTTCTAGTTTTACTTTGAACTTTAAACTTTTCACTTTTAACTTTCCTTATGTTCCCCAACCGTTACCTTCGCCGGTTCAAGTACTTTACCACGAAGTGAAAAACCTTTCTGCACGCATACCTGTATTGTATGGTCGTCCTTCTTGTCCGTTACTGGCGTGACATCGACGCTTGCGTGTAAAAGTGGATCAAACGCGCTACCAATCTTGGGGTCAATAAGGGAAAGTCCTCCTTGCTCTAGCGCCGTAAGAAATTGTGAATAGATATACTCAACTCCCTTCCTCCAGTTAGCGTCAACCTTTTCCCACGCCTCTTTGTTACTAAACGCGCCTTGGAAGCTTTGCATTGCGGGAATGAGCTCACGAACGAGTCTCTCTTCGGCAAACTTAGCAAATTCAGCCTTTGATTGGCTTGCTTCCTTGGTGAGGTTCGCGTAGTCGGCTTGGGCACGTTGCCAGCCAAGAAGATACTCCGCACGCTCTTTGCGTAGGCTTTTAATCTCTTCCTTCAGTTTTTTAACCGTTTCGATAGGGTCCTTGAGGTTTTCCGATTCCTCGGAAGGTTCGAAGGTAACATCGTCTGAAGTGTCGTTATTTTGCATGGTTATTTCGTCGTCTTGCATATATTTGACAAAAGTGCTCCTCATGTTATCAATTTTCCGAACTCAATGCAAGGTGACCGTTTGTAGGCCATTGAAAAGGTTACCCTAATCGATACGGATAGGCCATAAATGGGTTACCGTAGCCGTTTGTATAAGCGATAGCGTTTGATGGGCACCATCCAACACGCGACGTGTTGGATGGTGCCCATCAAGCATCACAAAAGCACCCTCTCGGGTGCTTTTGGTGTTGTTGTAGCGTAGCCGACTATCGCTTACTCCACTGAGGCGATTTCCTTGCCTTTTTGAGACCGAACTTACGGCGTTCCTTCGCGCGAGGGTCGCGCTTGAGGAATCCTGCCTTTTTGAGTTTCTTTCGAAGTTCACCGTCATGGTCAACGAGGGAGCGAGCAACACCGTGTCGCACCGCCTCAGCCTGTCCCGAAAGACCACCTCCGGTAACACGAACGGTTATCTTAAACTTTGCTCCTGGCTTACCCTTTGTAATCGCCTCAAGCGCGGTACGTCGCTGTTCGTCAGTTTTAAAGTACACGTCACCGTCGAGGCCGTTAATGGTAAGAGAGGGTTTTGCTGATGGGGTAATACGAACACGCGCAGAAGCCGTCTTTCGACGTCCGATTGTTTCGATGTATCGATCTGTTTTAGTTTCTGTCTCCATAAAGTATTATGCGAATCAACGAATCTTGTTCGAATCTACGAATAGCAACAAATAAGAACTCTCTCCCTTCTTATTCGCATCTATTCGCAGATTCGTCCATTCGGATATTCGCATTTAGTTTTTAACGATTAGGCGTTTAATCAGTCGTGAACGCTGTCTGTTTTTCGGGAGCATTCCAAGGATGATTTTTCGAAGCAGTTCACCGTGACCCTTCTTTTCTATAAAATCGGTAAGAGGTATCTCGCGAAGTCCTCCTGGGTATCCAGAGTATTTCTGATAGATTGTCTGTTCGGCCTTCCTGTCAGCAATACTGAGCTTTGATGCATTAACGATTTCTACCGTAACATCGGGAAGTTCGTTGCGAGTGAAGGTAACCAAACTCTTACCACGAAGTTTCGCGGCAGCATCACTGGCGATTCGGCCCATTCTCTTTCCTTGTGCATCAATAGTGTATTTCATAATCGTGTATCGTGTATCGTGTATCGTGTAGCATTAAATCCTTTTGCCTTACGTTATACGTTACACGTTTTGCGCTATACCAGTTCTATTACCGCTAATTTCGCTCCGTCACTCTTGCGAATACCAGCCTTGACAATGCGGGTATATCCACCAGCTCTCGTAGCGTACTTCGGAGCAATCTCTTTGTATAGTCGTGCAATATCAACCACGCCACCGAGACGTGCAGTGACAAGACGTCGAGAAGTAACTGTTCCAGTACGCGCATGGGTAATCAAGCGCTCAACAAACGGTCGAAGGGACTTTGCCTTAGCTTCTGTGGTTCGAATATGTCCATCACGAAGAAGGGACTTTGCAAGAGTACGCATAAGCGCGGTTCGTTGGTCTTTCTTTCGTCCAAATTTTTTGTTTCTGTTTGCGTGTCTCATAAGTTTGACCTACAACCTACAACTAACTACTTACAACTGAATCCACCCCTAATCTGGTTGTCGGTTGTGGGTGGTCGGTTGTTGGTTATTTCAATGTTATTCCCATACCTCCCAGGACCTTCTTTATTTCTTGTACACCCTTTGTGCCAAGTCCATCGATATCCAATATATCTTCCTCCTTCTTCCGTACAAGACCTCCGAGAGTTCGGATGTTTGCGCTTGAAAGTGCGTTGACGGTTCGAGGGGTAAGATTGACGGTTTCAATGCGAGTCTTAAGCATCTCGGTATCGAGCTCTCGGCGGGAAGAATTTTCCTTATCGTCGCTCTCGTCGCTCGCGGGAGCAACCTCGATTTCTTCAGCAGGCTCCTCAAATCCGATAATTGCCTTAAGTTGAGAAATCATAATCGAAATCGAGCTCTCAAGAGCTTCCTTCGGTGTGAGGCTTCCATCAGTTTCGATAAAAAGCTTCAAACGGTTGAAATCTGTTCGATTGCCAACGCGCATGTTTTCAACCTCGTAGTTCACGCGACGAATTGGTGAAAAGATGGCATCGAGTGTAATCTGGCCGATTTCGACACGTTCCTTTTGTAGGACTTCTTTTGAGATATAGCCGAGGCCTCGCTCAACCTGCATTTCGATGTTGAGTTCAGTGTTTTTGTCGGTGATGGTCGCGATATGTTGTTCTGGGTTTAAAATCGAAACCTGTCCTGGGTGCTCGATTGACTCAGCGGTCACGTCTTTCGCGCCCTTTATTTTGATTGAAATGGTTTGTGGCTCATCGGTGTGAAGTGCGATGCGGACACGCTTCAAGTTAAGGATGATGGTAATAACATCCTCCTTTACACCCGCAATCGTTGAGAATTCGTGACCGACACCGTCAATCTTGATACCGGTAATAGCGGCACCGGGGAGTGATGAAAGAATAATACGTCGGAGTGAGTTACCGAGCGTATGCCCGTAACCTGGGTAGAGACCGTCGATCTCATAGGTACCGGCAAAACCTTCTTCCTTAACAATGCGAGGCTTCGTAGGAAGCAAAATATTGAAATCGGGCATGTTTGTTGCGACAGGAATCCAAAACTCAATCGTTTTCCGTGTCGCTTGGTTTAATAAAAGCTAATAAATGGACTTCTTTTTAGTGGCAAACATTCTAACCTATTTCCTAGAACTACGCAAGTGCTCGGGGTGTTCAGACTATCGGCGGTAGAATTCAAGAATCGCGGCGATATTGAACGGTAATTCGGTTCGAACTAGTTTCGGTGATCCTACGATAGTCGCCTCCCCTTTAACAAGGTCAAAACGAAGCCATGGAGGCGCGACATGATCACGTATCTTGTCTGCAATAGCGAGAAACAATGGTTTCTTTTCACTTGCTTTTCGTATGCGAATTACATCACCGGTCTTTACTTGGTATGATGGAATAGTAATGCGAACATCGTTAACGGTTATATGTCCATGAGATGCGATCTGACGTGATGCCTGTCTTGAGGGAGCAATACCGAGACGGAAAATAACATTATCGATTCGGCGTTCGAGCGCGGTAAAGAGTGCTTCGTCATCACGGCTTGTTTTCTTAGCAATCGCCTTCGCGACATAGCCGGAGAATTGACGTTCATTCAAGCCATATAAAATACGAGCGCGCTGTTTCTCGCGGAGTTGCTGTCCAAAATCACTACGACTTGGAGGGCGTTTCTTCGACTTTACTTTGCGAGCAGCTCGAGCAGCAAATTTCGGAGACTGTGTCTTCTCGAAAAGATCTGCGCCAAGGCGTCTAGCTATTTTGTATCGTGGACCTAATTTCATATTCTCTAATCATTCTCGAATTAAAACGCTAATTTCTCGAATTCGTTTCGCGATAATTCGCGTCGGAATTCGGAAGTGGTTCGGGATTACACTCTTCGTGCTCGAGGTGGACGCGGACCATTGTGTGGAACCGGCGTCATATCCCTGATGCTACTAATAGCAAATCCTTTACTGACAAAGCCTCGAATCGAAGACTCTCGTCCAGATCCAACACCTTTGACGACAACGGAGATTTCACGAATACCGAAAGTTTGTGCCTTTGTTGCGAGTGTTTCTCCAACCTTTGCGGCAGCGAAAGGAGTTCCCTTCTTTGCGCCTTGGAAACCAAGTGCGCCACTCGAAGAAAAGCCAACAACGTTACCCTTCTCATCGGTAAGGGTCAGTTTGGTATTATTGTACGTTGATTCAACATAAAGGACCGCTTTATCAAGCGTTCGCTTCTTCGAGCTTGAGCCAGTCTTCACTGCTCCCGAGCTCTCTGTTTCTCCTTTTGATGCTATTCGTTTCTTTCCCATGTTCTCTAATCATTCTCGAATTAAAACGCTAATTTCTCGAATTCGTTTCGCGATGATTCGCGTCGGAATTCGGGAGTGATTCGTGACTATTTCTTCTCTGCGGCTCGGCGTCCAGTTCCCATGGTCTTTCGTACGTTACCTCGTCTGGTGCGGGAATTTGTCTTGGTGCGCTGTCCTCGTGAAGGTAATCCTCGAGCATGTCGTACTCCGCGATAGCTCTTTATATCCTTCATTCGCTTGATACTCCCGCTGATCTCGCGCTTCAAGTCTCCTTCGATTTTGAATTGCTCGATTTCACGGCGAATCGTGTTCTCTTCGTCAGGTGAAAGGTCCTTAGATTTTGTCTCTGGGGCGACCTTGGCCTTTGCAAGTATCTTCATTGCGCGGGTGTGCCCGATACCGTAAATGACCGTGAGTCCGTACTCAAGGCGTTTATTTTCTGGAATTGTGATACCTAGTATTCTCATATTCCCTAATCATTCTCGAATTAAAACGCTAATTTCTCGAATTCGTTTCGCGATGATTCGCGTCGGAATTCGGGAGTGATTCGTGACTCTTATCCCTGTCGTTGCTTGTGCCTTGGATTACTCTTACACAAAACATAGACGTATCCTCTACGTCGAACCATCTTACATTGCGCGCAGATTTTCTTTACAGATGCTTTTACTCTCATACAAATACAAGCAGGCACTAGCAAGATAGGCTCTAGGCTCTAGGAAAGAGTTCTTCTCTCACCTAAAGCCTAGTGCCTAAAATCTAGAGCCTTTTTATAATTCTTCCTTTTCCACCATACGGGTCTATTTCGACAGAAACGGTATCACCAATCAAAACTCGTATGCGGTGCATACGCATTTTTCCGGCCAAGAAACACAGGAGATCTTTCCCCTCCGGCATCTTAACTTTAAATAGCGTATCGGGCAGAGCTTCTATCACTGTTCCGGTAACTGTCTCTCCTTTTCCTTTGGTGGTATTCATTTGAAGATAACGGGGCGTATAGTAGCAAGAATAGAAAAAAGCGTCAACCCCGCCGTGGGTTGGCTGTTCCTTATTTCGAACATAACAATGGGACTATGCATGTCTATCACTCGGTTGTTGTGTCTAAGAGCCTGTTCATAATCTAACCGCAAGATATGGCTCAAGATAAACAGCTTGCCTGCCGAAATGTCCAAAATTCTGCTGTAAATCGCGTCTTTCTCGTCAGCGTATATCGATACGCTTCCTCAAAATCCGCGATTTTTACCACACGGGCACTTCTGTTTTTGTGAACAAAAACAAGTCGCGCAACGAATTTTGAACATTTCATTCAGGCATTAGATTATGAACAGGCTCTAAGGCGGGGATCGATGCTGGTACGAATGCCTCGTCTATGGTCACCTTTTTCGGGTTCGTTGGGAAACTACGGCTCCAGAAAGGACGAAGGACAAGATCAACTTTTTCTATCGTGGGGAATGATGATAAAGCACTTGCAAGTTCACTTCGCTGTTTACCGAGGAGCGCGACACGGAGCTTGTCTTCATCGTACACCCAAATAGCCTTCGCATTTCCTTTTAAAGAAAAACGAATACTGGGGGTTGCTGTGTCAGTGCTCGGTTTCTCATTAAGTTGAAACTGAAGAGACGCGAGTTCTGGAATAGTAACTGGTAAATCGGATTGATTCTTCATTGTCTTGCTTGCGATTGCTCGCTCAAGCTCTGTTCTTTTAAGAAGGTATGCGGTTGCGTGTACCGTTTCCTGTATCCGCGCAGTATCACCGTTCACCTGAAGCGGTAGTTTGTCGTAGGTGACAATCAAAGCCTGGTCATAGAGTACGAACTCATCAGGAACAGATGCCCGTGCCTTTTCCAGTATTTTTGATTGTAACTCCGATTGAAGACTTATCTCTGCGGTTACAAGAGCGACGTCTGATGGAGTTTTCATAATGCCGTCTACACCCCCTGTCATAGAGGTCTTTGACCGAGCGTAGAATGCCGCGTATCGCACTGGATCGGTCTTGAAGCCCGGGATAGAAAAGTCAGTCAGACCGATGTTGTAGTCTTCTCCAGGAGCATCGGCAGATACCGCCACCTCAAGGCTTCCCGGCACTATCTTTCCCGAAGTATTATTTTTAAATCCTGGGACAACAATGGATTCTCCAATACGGTAGATGAGGCCATCGGGAGTTGCAAAACGCGTGTTCTTTATCAAACGCTGAGAGCTTTCGGAATAGGTGTTGTAGATAACAATCTTACCAGTGGCCTTTTCTGTAATTTGCTTAGAGGTATCGGCGGGAATCGAACGTTCGGCTGTCTCGCTGAGTTCGAGTGTTTCAAGGCGTAGCGCGGACGTGCCTTCAGTATCCTTTGTTGCGACAAATTCATTATCAATAATTATATTCGCTGTTTTTGGTGTGACGGTTATGGTTGCCCCGCTAAAGCCTGTTGCAAGTGCAAAACCAAGGAGTAACAAAAACACAACAGCCGTTCCCCACAGAAATATACGACTAATACCTCCATCACGTGAAGGTGCTTCGGTGTAGGATTCTTGTTCTTCGTATATCAGGGTTTCTTCCTCGTTACTATAAGCTGTCTTTCGGTTATGAGGTAACGGAACCTGGCGAATCGTACGCTTTTCCCGGGTCATGATATCGTGGAGAATGTTTTTAGGCATGGTCAGCTAGTTAAATACCAATGCTAGCGAAATAAGTAGAGCAGTCGAGTTTTCGCGACTTCATACTACAAGTATAGTCGTGTCGGTATAACTTGTCTACGTGTGTATCCTTCCCGAGCGTAGATGTGAGGCAAAAATCGCCTCCAAAATCAAAAATGGGTCGACCACAAGCGACGGATTGACGTGGACATACGGAGTGAGAAGGTTTTCGTTTATAATTGTCGTCTCGAATGGAACCGATGCAAGGGTGAATTTCGTAAAGTCTCCTTCAGCGATTGCGTCCTTGATAAGCGGAAGGATTACCGTATCGGCGGTAAGGTAGAGCGTTCGGGGTAGAAAGAGTTCCTCAGAAAAAGTAGCCAGTGATTTGAGAAAATGTGTAAGCCAATCAGATTTAAACGCACTACATACCTCCACCGCGCGATCATAAAGCTTCCCTTTACCCTTTTTGTCATGATAGAGACGGATAAATGATTCCGCGGATCCCGAAGGGGTTTGCGCATCGGTAGAGAGCATGCGAATGAGTTGATTTTTTCCATAAGGAAAGGTTATGGTCTCCACGAGGACATTCTTCTTGACTACCGACACTTCTGTCTGTTCCCCACTTACATCCATAAATATAAACGCATCTTGTGTCGGGAAAATATCACGAATGGTTGCAAAGGAAAGCAAAGAAAAAGAATGGAAGCTTAGGTGTTTGACGTGTAAAAGGTGAGTGACAATATCTGAAATCTTTTCAGTAATCTTGGGAAGAGAAAAACTCGATAAAACAGTAAACTCTGCTTCTCTCGCCTCCTTTCCGAAGGGGGTATCAGTTTCGTACCCGTTGAGGATAGACTGTACGAGCTTTTTCTCAATCTCGACGCTTCCTTTGGGGAGTTTACTTTGGTCCTGTGTTTTTCCTGCCTCCTCGAGCAAAGTCTCGAAGACGGATTCTGTAATTCGTGTCGGTTTGGCGTTTTTAAAATGAAGGAATGTCGTCTTCGAAATGGTCCAAGGAGCAGACAAGGAAACGAACACTTCTGAAATAGGGGATCGTTTATTGGTGAGTCCACTTTTTTCAAACCCTTCATGGGTGATTGCAAGCATCACCTCCGAGAGAGCTCGTAGCATAAGCGAAAGAAGACGGCTACCTTGAACCTCATGTCGAAACAAGATTTCAGACCTGGTGCTGTAGAGAATCGTTGGAGGCTTATGGTGAGAGGAGAGTACGATGGCGCCTCCAACACTCCCGCTACCGATGTCGAGAATAATCAAAATCTCTTTCGCATCAATATTCGCTGTGAGAAAACCCATGGAAATAGTATATCACGGGAGAATATGAAGCATGAAGTGTGAAGTATGGAACATAAAATATGGAACATGAAGTATGTGTCATGAAGCAAGAAGATAGAGTACATTGAGCATTAACATACGTTCGTATACTAATGCTAAAAGAGGTTACAATTTCAATCACCGTGTGGTGTAGTTACGACAAGGTCGCTTTAACACGGCGGACACCTGCCGAAACAGCTTCTTCTTTTGCGATTTTAAATGTGCCGAGGGCGCTCGTGTTTTCAATATGAGGACCGCCACAGAATTCTTTTGAGTATGCGGTATCAAGTGAATTGCCGATGAAGTAAACGTTTACCTGGTCACCGTATTTTTCACCAAAAAAGTGAAGCGCGCCGGTTTTCTCGGCCTCGGCAAAAGGAAGAACCACCTTTTGCATCGGAAGTTTCTCGGCAATTTTCTGGTTTACAATATCCTCTACCTTCTTCTTCTCTTCGTAGGTCATTTTTCGCGGGAATGCAAAATCAAAGCGAAGTCGCTCTGGAGTAATGTTACTTCCCTTCTGTCGAACCTCATCACCGAGCACGTCGCGAAGTGCTTGATGAAGCAAGTGTGTCGCGGTGTGGTACTTTACCGACATTTCGCTGGTATCGGCAAGCCCCCCTTTGAATTTTTTGTCAGCTCCTGCCCGAGATAGCTCTTTGTGACTATTAAAATGAGCATCGAAGCCCCCCCTGTCGACATCCAATCCTTTTTCCTTTGCGAGATCAATAATCATATCAATAGGTAGACCGTGCGAAGAGAAAAGGTTGAATGCAGTAGCACTATCAATCTGACTCTTGCCATTTGTGACCTTTTCAAATTCCCGGAGTCCAGAGGTAAGCGTTTTTCTAAACTGTTGCTCCTCGGCATTGAGTGCTTGCAGGACGGTCGCTTTCTGACTTACTGTCGCAGGATAGTGTTCCTTGTATGCAGAGATAATTGAATCGTGGGGGTTCTCTAATTGGCCACTTGGTATTCCAAGCTTATCCAAGTGAACTATCGCACGACGAAGTAGACGACGTACGAAGTATCCTTGATCGGTATTACTCGGCATAACACCATCTGACATAAGTAGCACTGAAGCCCGAATATGGTCAAGTACAATACGATACGATTTCTGGTTGAGAACATCGTCATATTTTTTGTCTGTATGCTGTTCAAGATTCTTAACTATCGCAGAAAATACATTAAGTCTAAATACATCGGGCTCGTCATTGACCGCGGAAGTAATGCGCTCCAATCCTCCACCGAAATCAACATTTTTCTGAGGTAGTTTTTCAAAACCACCTTCTATCTTCTTGTACTCCATGAACACACAGTTACCGATTTCCATAAATCGCCCACAATCACAGTTTGGGTGGCATGCCTCATTTTTCCATTCTGAAGCCTCGTGTTCTTTTTTCGCGTTCTCAGGGTCAAAGTCAAAAAATATTTCGCTGTCGGGCCCCCCAGGCTCTCCAACCGGCATATTTTCCGGTACGCCAGCCCTTGACCACCAGTTTTTCTTTGCGTCATACGGCAAAATATGGTTCGGTAATATGCCAAGCCTTTGCCAAATTTCCTTTGACTCGGTATCTTCGGGAATTTCAAATCTCTCATCTCCCTTAAAGTAAGAAACCCAGAGTCTTTCTTTTTGAATGCCGAGCTCTTTTGTCAGAAACTCAAAAATCCAAGAAAGTTGCTCTTCTTTCCAGTAGTCACCAAGTGACCAGTTGCCAAGCATTTCAAAAAAAGTCGTATGCCTATTGTCACCTACCTCGTCAATATCTTGTGAGCGAAAGCACTTTTGTGAATCGACGATTCGTGTCCCCATAGGGTGCTTTTCTCCAAGCAGGTAGGGCACCATCGGTTGCATCCCGCTTCCGGTAAAGAGCGTCGTAGGGTCATTTTCGGGCACAAGAGAAGACGACGGCACAATCACATGCCCTCGTTCCTTGAAGAATGCTAGATATTTTTGCCGTACCTCTCCTATAGTCATGCAGAAAATATAGCATTAGCTCGGGGAATATAAAATAGGACTTACGCATTTTGCCTTTTTCTGTCATTCCAGCGAAAGCTGGAATCCAGTATATAGCCGTTTTATAAGAGCCTATCCACTATCTAATGCCTAGCTGAAATGTCCAAAATTCGTTGCGAAAATTGCGTATTTTGAGGAAGCATATCGAGCGACCTAAGTTTCTTGAGCGAAGCGATTAGAAACTGGAAGTACTCCTGTGGTAATACGCTGACGAAAAAGACGCAATGTGTAGCAGAATTTTGGACATTTCGGCAGGCAAGCTATGTTTTTCTTGACAAAATGCGGTTAGATAGTGGATAGGCTCTAAGGCTCTGGATTCCACTTTTCAGTGGAATGACACCAATTGCGTAGGTCCTATAAAAGAGGCGAGGAATTTAGCAAATGCTCACGGCCGTGAGCATTTGCTAAATCAGTTTTGCGCCTTCGGCGAGAAGAATTTTGCGTTTTTGTGAAGTGCCACCGCGATTGTAGTTGCCGAGACTTCCATCCGACTTGATAACCCGGTGACACGGAATGGACGGGTCGAAGTTGGTTTTCATTAGAGACCCCACGGCGCGGAAGGCACGAGGCGAGCCGGCTTTTTCCGCGACTTGCTTGTATGTCAAAACCTTCCCGTTCGGGATTTTTTTGACGATCGAGAAGACTTTTTGGGCGAATGGGGTCATTTTTCTTGTCATTCCAGCGGAAGCTGGAATCTAGGTTGACTCTTCCAAGCCACCGCCTCTGGCGGTGGTAATTGATTCACCCAGGACATGGATTCCTGCCTCCTCAGGAATGACAGATCAGGTTGATTAAAACAACGAAGCGGTAGCGGAAGAATCAATCGTTCTTGATTTTGCAGGCTTACTGGCGGACGCTTTGGAAGACGGAAAGGAAACTTCTGAGGCCGCTTTTCGATAATTGCAATAGTCACAAAGTGGCGCAGGTGCGGGGACCTCCTCGGAATCGAGACACGCCTTAATTTTTGTAAGTGTCGGCTCTACCCAATCGGTCTTGCCGGTGTATGGAATAATCTTCACGTCAAACTCAAGTTTAGCGTTGAAGGCTTCTCTGTTTGTTTGTCCGTTCACGTACACGAAGTAACCGGTATTTGAGACTTGAAAGCCGTTTTGTCTAAATAGCCACTGGTAGGTTTCCATCTGGCGCTTGTATCCATCTTGCCATTCGGCGTCGAGACTCACTTCCCCGTCCTTGCTGGTTGCTTTGTAGTCTACGACGATAAGCTCTCCGTTCGGATATACCCAGACATCATCGACACCACCACGGACCAGCATCTGTGTTGGTTCATGAAAAAAGCTGACACCGGCTCGGAGACTATCGCGCCACTCCTCCATTTTAGGATGCCTAAAAGGCGCAGCATCAATCCCATATTCCTTCATGAGTGGATGTGTCGTCTGGCTTTTTCGATATGAGTCGAACTCTTTTTTTAGAAGTGTATCGACAGCGCTGTTTAAGTTAAAGGGGTATCCAGGGGGTCTCGCGACACCAAGCTTATTATCAACGTAAAAGCAACGAGGACAATTGAGAAAAAGATCTATCTTTGACCTCGATAGTTTCCAGTTGGGTCCTCCGTAGTTCCATCCCGGATTGCGATGCGGTTTATAGTAAGAAGACATAATTGGGGGAATATCTAATATCTAGGAACACAAAATATGAAACAAGTACTTTCTGAATTAACATACAGTCGAGGCTTTTCAGTAATAGTTTCAATACTCGACAGTTATTATTATATCGGACAAAGCCTGTGGGCCTCTGTTTCGGCTTCCTCGATTAGGCGCTCGTTTAGACCAAGTTCACGCATCTTTGCCTTTTCCTTCGTGATACTTTCACACAGTACAACTCCATTTTCCATAAGAAGTCGCTTTTGCCCCACGGTGAGTGTTGTGAGCGAGGTTATCGGATGAAGATTGGTTTCTTCGATAAGCTGATGCAAGTTCCCCTTTGCCGGATAGTTCCAACCCATCAGGCGAACACCACTACACTCTGCGTACTGAATGGCCTTGTCGGTAAACTTTGTATTCGTAATAAGCCATCCTTCATCGAGTTTTGTGTGGCCATCATAAGAAAAAGTGGAGGCGTAGAGGTCGTCAAAGCGTGCCTTGATGTACAGAACGACCTTCACATCAGATTTATAAGCGAGTTCGTGGTGGTACTTCGCTTCTGCCATGATGAGTTTCGAATCATTCCACGCAACGACATCGACTTCGTGGTCGACACACTTTCCTTGTACGGTTTGATCAAGAAGTGTAGAAAAACCACGATGCTTAAATACTTCAGCGATGAACTTTTCAAATGGAAATCCGGTAGGACCGAGTTCTAATAGGCTTCTACGGAGAGAGTATCGCGTTGCTGTCATGTTTTCGCGAGAATGCAAAAAAGCAAACGCATGTTTGTAGATATCGTCGGTAGTCATGCCGTTTACCATTTCTTTCTGGATGTGGTCACTTACTTCTTGAGCAAGCTCGTCCGGAGCTCCCGAGTGTTTAAGGGAGTTCTGAAGTTTCTCAAAACTAAAACGCTCACGCGCGCCATTTGATTTAACGACAAAAATATCACTCTCAGGCATGCGGGTATTATAACTCATACATAAAAAAGCGACACCACAGTGTGGTGTCGGTGTAGTATATTCAATTTCTGCTATGTTGCTATGCTGGCGCAGGTTGCTCTGCGCTCTGGCCATTCTTCGGTCCTTTGCTTGCGATGGCCTGCGCAACCTTCTTGTCTGCCTCAGCAAACATCGGGGCAAAGCTTCCGACGTCAAGGCAGAAGTCTTTCCGCAAGAGCGAGGCAAGCTCTCGCATCTCCGTTCGCTTTGATTCAATGAATTCCAGACCGATATCTGGGTCGACTTCAAGTTCACGAATCTGCAGGGCACGTCTTTGGATAAGGCCAATAACCACATCAAGTGCCGAACCGCAAGGGAGTGAGGCGATCCCTCCCTGAAAACCGTGTGCAAGCAGAAGGGAGTCCAACTTGTTTACGGCCGATGTGAACCTACAGACCGGCCAGACGAGAGCTGCGTCCATTAGAATTGCGACGGAAAAGAGAACAAGAACAGACAGCACCTCAACGGTGTAGATACCCTCTTCCACCGGGACAACGAGAAGAATTCCTATGAGCGCCCAAAGGGAGATTCGTAGGACGATGCCAGGGAGTCTGACATCAATTATACGCTTCCTAAGGAGCGTTGTGTTCCCCTGCCAATTTGCCACGAGGGAATCCAAGATTGGAACTAAGCCCGACTGGACGAGTGTGTCAACCATTATTCCTCTAATTTTCATTTTCATCCTTCTTTGTATTCAATTGCCTCAGAGAATCAATCGGGAGTCGGTCCCATCGCCAAGCCGCTTTCGGAGCGGCGCATGCCTTCGGGGCAGAGCGATTCATTGCTTTCAAAGGGCTGAGTGAACTGACAGCAGTATGCATACGCCGAAGGTGCTTGTCAAGATATAATTTCGTAACTGTCCAAACCTCCCGAAATATGGCGGTCATGCGGCCACTGCTCGCTTTCAGCGGTTGCTTTATTTCTCCCTTTCCTACTCGCCTCGCCGAAGCCTCTGGCGTAGCACGGGAAGGGAGCACCTGCCGTCTTCGGCAGGGAGGGATTTATTCCTTACGAGCTTGCCGATATTTTCAGGTAGCGAGCGAAATGCAGTGAAATCCCCCGCCTTTCAGGCACCCCCTTTAGGAAAGGGGGAATAAGAGGTGTGGACACTTACATAATTCCGCCTCCGAGACAAACATCGCCGTCGTAGAGCACAAGCGACTGTCCAGGAGCGACGGTTTGTGGTTTCTCAAATTGTAGCAAATACCGACGGCCGTCGGTATTTGCTACATGGCAGTTTTGTAGAGGCTGGCGATAACGGGTGCGTGCCTGATACACCTTCCCGTCGATAGGTTTCGCAATCCAGTTGCAGTTTTTGATTGAGACTTCCGAGAGGGCTCCACTAAGCATTCCCTTTGGAGATTTATGAGAGACGGTAAGAGTGTTTTTCTTGATATCCTTGGAAATGACATAGAGAGGTTCCGTGTTGCTTCCGTGTTCTGTATTCCGTGTTGCTTCCGTGTTCCCAACTCGTTCGCCGATGGTATAGAAGAACGCGCCGTTATGTCGGCCGATAGCGTTTCCTTTCTCATTTAGGATTTTTCCCACCTTCGGCGTAATGTAGTGCTTCAGAAATTCCTTCATATCAACTTTGCCGACAAAGCATAGGCCCTGACTGTCTTTCTTTTCTGCCGTTATCAATCCAAATTTCTTCGCGAGTTTTCGCACCTCGGGCTTTTCCATACCACCAACGGGAAACAGAATATGCGGTAGTTGTTCTCTCTTGATTTGCCAGAGAAAATAGCTTTGGTCCTTGGCGCTATCCGCGCCAACTTGTAGTGTGTATCGTGTATCGTGTATCGGAAGAGATGATGCCCTCTTATTTTTCTGACGCTTTGCGCTATACGATTCGCGCTTCACGATTCGCGCATAATGTCCGGTAGCTATGAAATCAGCTCCGGCTTTACGAGCGAATCTGTAAAACCCGCCAAACTTGATGAAACGGTTACAGAACACATCTGGATTTGGTGTCTTCCCCGCCTTGTATTCTCGAATCATGTAGTCCACGACCTCATTTTTGTACTCCTTTTCGAGGTCAAGCTCGACAAACGGAATATCGAGTTTGGCGCATATTCGCATAGCATCGAGGCGGTCATCTTTCCATGTACACTCAAAAAAGTCAGGGCGCCACACCTTGATAAATACCCCCGTTACTTCAAAGCCTTTTTGCTTAAGTAACAGTGCTGAAACAGAGGAATCAACTCCGCCGGATAGACCAACGAACACTTTTTTTGGGATTCCTTGACACATAAGGTCAATGATGATATCAAACAGTTAGGCAAAGCGCAAAGCAACAACCAAAGAAAGTAGCACTATGATACAGAATACGGATTTTGACGCAGGATCTCAACATTCTCTCGCCGATTTTGTCAGATATAGCGAAGCATTCAGAATTTTCGTGACGGGAGTCCCTGCGAGTATCGGACTTCAGGGAGCCGTCAAGCAGTTCAGGAAGATGAATAACATTCATCTTCAAGCTCAATCGACACCTTACTTCGGAGGCTGGTATGGCCAAGGATGGAAGCGAGAGGTTGTAAGGGACGATGGCACCGTCTTGTTTACGATAAGGGTTCAAAACAACAGCATTGAATCCTTTCATTTCAAGCTCCACGTTGAGCCTGCCGCGCTTCGGTTGCTTGGATGAGGCGGCATCTAAATCTTATGTGAGCGGCAGGAATTCAAACTCCTGTCGTTTTTTATTCTCCCTTTTTAAGGACTCCCGCCAGAACTCCCTGCCTTCCTAGGCAGGGATGATAGGCGTAGGCGCCACACCTTGATAAATACCCCAGTTACTTCAAAGCCTTTTTGCTTAAGTAACAGTGCTGAAACAGAACTGTCGACACCGCCAGAGAGGCCGACAAAGACTTTTTTCGTAAATGTTGACGCATAAGGAAACCTATGCTATCACAATAGAGGAGTAAAACTCAAATGAGTGAGTTTTGAAAGCGAAAGGAAAAACCTATGCCGAAAGTAGAGGATAGTTGGACAACGGAACTTCGGGAACATCTGCAAACGCGATTTGGGCATTTCCCAGAAGGGCGGTTTGACAAGATTTTCGGTGAAATTATTACGATCATCACCCGTGAAAGAACCGTCAACATTAGCACCTCCGACAGACCGTCGGACTGGCAACAGATGTTGGGGTCGGTGAAGGTATTTCTGCGCCAACATCCCCAACCGGGAATTTACTAAGTGCGCGCGATGCGAACAAAAACGCGACCGGAGGTTACTTCCCCGTCGCGTCTTTTCTTTCTCTGCTTTTTTCTATCTTCTGCCCGCTATCTGCAATTCTCTACGTTCTCCCTTCTAGTACCTACCTATCTTAGATATTTCGCCTTATTCAACACGTGGTCGGCGTGACTTATGGCGTAATGCATGTTTCCGTCTTTATCGGACAGATAGTACAGGTTATTCGATGCAATCGGTGTGACTGCCGAAAGAATTGAATCGAGGCCTGGGTTCGTAATGGGGCCTGGTGGTAGACCTGCGTACTTGTAGGTGTTATATGGCGAGTCCACCTTTAAATCTTCGGTCGTGATTTCAAAAGTATTTTTTCCAATTATGTAAGGAAACACCGCATCAACTTGAAGGGGCATGCCGATTTCGATACGCTTCCAAAGGATACCGGCAATACGGCGTCTCGTATCGGTCGTGCGGGCCTCTTCCTCAAGGAGTGATGCCATTACCATAATCTCTTCGAGTGGTTTACCGAATGCGTCAATGTCGGTTTGAACTGTCTCAATTTTTGCCAAAAAATGGCGGTACATAACCGCAATGATATCTTCGGCGGGCATTGTTGCGGAGATATCGTAGGTATCGGGAAATAAATACCCCTCTTTTTCTCTTGCGACTCGCGTAAATGTTTCTGAGTCAAAACCTGGAAGTTTCTTCTTTAGAATGTCAGCGATTTGCGCGGAGCTGGTACCTTCGGGAATGGTAACGCGTACGGATACCTGACCGAACGCCCCGCCTGAAAGACGAGACACAAGACCACGTACACCAAGAGGCCGATCAAAAGTATACCCTCCTGCTTTGATACCTTTGTCGCCGGCAAGAAGTTTACTCCATACTTTGAACCAAAACACTGAGCGGATAAGTCCTGCATCGTACAAACGCTCGCCGGTTGCCTGAAGTGTTACTCCATTTTTCACGAAGAAATTTGTCGGTGCGACAAAGCTTGCTGGCGCGCGCCAAAAGCCGAGATAGAGTACAAGCACCACGGAAAGAAGAGTTATGCAACTGCCACCAACCAGTAGCGGTACGCGAGTATGCAGGTATTCCAATAGACGTGCGATAATACTCCTGCGAGGGGTACGTGCCTCGAGAAGCGAATCGAGTGCGTCATCAACACTCTGTGGTTGTTCCAAAGTCATAGAGATACAGTCGCAAAGAATTGGTAAGGATAAAGCAAGAGCATTTGTTAGATTGGCAGGTTTGATGGCGGTTCGACTTTCTTCGATGGAATACGCTCGAGAGTAGGTGTTGTGACAATTTTCCCGGGGAAGTGAAAGAGCGTGGCAAGCTCTTCCGTCGTAAGAATGTAGGGTTTTGATTGCCAGTTTCGGTATGGCACGTAGAAAAATGAACGACGTCTGAACGCGTCAATCATCGACTTTGCGTATATCGGGATAAACTTGTTCATAGCCCAATTTTTAAGGCCAAAGAGAAACAGAATGTCCTTCGTCATATCGGATACATCGGTATACCACCCGAGTGAAAACCCGTTCAGCAGGTTACTGTTGAAAGGCTTTCGAAACGCGCCAAGAAGTCCCGAGACGCTTGCGCTGCGATACTCGTATGGCGGTTCAGCGTGGTAGCAAAGCCTGATCGTGCACCAAAACGCACGTTTCTCGAGACTTCGGTCGATTGCCTCGAGTTGTTTCTTTTCACCATCGGAGAGTGTGGGGACAATCGGGAATCCGCTTTCTGTTTGCGACCGTGAGCTTTTTGTATGTGGGTCGCGCTTCATTATTTTGTTTATCTCCTTCTGTCCCTCCGCAATCCAATCTTTCTCCTTAAATAAGACACCTTCGATAAGACCACGTCGCTTGTATGCTTGCGCAAGTATCTGAATCCACACTTCCTCCCCTTTCTTCATTGAGCCGAGATATTCAAGGGTCGCGGAAAGTGGGTCGACCTTAAACTCCTCTTCCGTTTCTTTGTCCAGCCCATAGTCGACATACGTCATAATAGGGTACGGATCTGGCCTTGAAAGTACGAAATACGTCCCCCACATAAAGTTATGTGGTGGGTTGTACACTTTTTTCTTCGTGTAGTCCTCCACTTCTATAAGCTCCACGGTCGGGTACTGGGCGTAGACCTGTGCCTCAAGCACGTTTTTGTATTTTGGGAAGGTCCAGATATAGAAATGAAGCTCGCCTCCAAACGAAGCGATTTCAAACGACCACCAGGGACGTACTTTCCCTTCCCAGTAGGTTTCGTTGATTTCGACACTTCCTGTCTCGTAGAGCGCCATCATGAGAAGCTCCATTGAACGCGGTGTCTTTTCGATTTCCATCGGGATACGCACTTCCATTAAAATCCCAGGGTTTCGGCGAAGAAAATCAAATCGAACATACCGAAGCCAGAGCTCCATAAAGATTTTGAACAAAAAGAACGGAAGCCATATCGGATATGTCCAAAAGACGAAAGAGAATGCTTGTTTAAACGCGGGAGCTATCTCAAATACCTGTCCGTGTAGATACAGGATAGCGAGCATGGTTGTACCCATAAGAACGCTGACAACGAGAAGAATCCACTCACCGACATGGTGCGGGTTTCTCGGCTTCATCACCAGTTCCCACGCAAGCTCACTCGCAATTTCAAGGAGGTGCTCCGCGTAATGTATGAGGCGTGAAAAAGGACCGTGATGATGATCGGATGACATAGGTCGTGTAAGTATAGCAAGGCTTTGGAAAACAAAAAACCTCCCGAAGGAGGTTTTTGTGACTATCGAAGTTTTTCTTAGAGCCTGTTCATAATCTAATACCTGATGGAAATGGTCAAAATTCGTTGCGAAAATTGAGGATTTTGAGGAGGCATATCGGGCGACCTGATTTTTAACGACTGAAAGGAGTATAAAAATGGAAGTACTCCTGTGGTGATATGTTGACGAAAAAGACTCAATGGTAGTGAAATGGTCGGAGACCGCAGAATTTTGAACATTTCGGCAGGCAAGCGCGGTTTTAGGCCCTATATTGCGGTTAGATTATGAACAGGCTCTTACGCGATAAAGGTGTACTTACCCTCTTTGCTTCTCTTAAAGTACTTAGGATTTTGAAGGTTAACGAGGATAGTGTTTTCTTTTACGTAGCGCTCATTAAGAACCTTGGCAATAATTTCATCCTTAGTCAGTGGTCCGCTTTTATCCAAGATTTTTCGGATGACATCCTTCACAACTCCGCTCATGTATCCCCACTCCGCGAGAGCATAGAGGCCACGACCAACCAGTACAAAACGACCGTCCTTGATAAGCTCGTTATGTGTTGTGGCAACATGAGCCTTCTTTCCAAAAAGCTTTTCAATGGACTTTGCGACTTCACGAAAGTGAATCGGTGAGCCATGACGTCGAAGGACGAGGAAGGCGTAGTCGCGCATACCCTTTGCGCGGATATTCGGAGATGTCTGAAGGCCCCATTCACCAAGAGGATTCTTTGCGATTGTTTTTGAAAGGTTTAGATAACGTCGAACAATTTCCTCTGATTTAAGAGTATCGGCAACATCCTCTACATGAGTGAGGAATTGAGCAATGATATCAAGTTCGGAAACAAGGTCGTTGTTTGAAAGATTTTTATAGAGCTTGCGAAGGGCGTCGTGAACCTTTCCAGCTAGCTTTTCGTCGATGTACCAACGATGTTTAAAATACTCATCTTCACGTTCCTTCTTAAAAGATTCTCCGACGACGAGAAGAAAATGAATTTGATTTTGTGAGCTCTTGTCAGGGGCAGCATGAGAAAGAAGCTCATCTTCCGCGACGACACCTCCGAGTGAATGAAGCAGTTGTTCAAGTTCATCAAGAGCCATCTTCTCTTTCTGGTAGGCTTCTGATTTACGAATGGTGGTAAGCGCGTAGTTCTCAATTTGTCGAACACGCTCGCGAGTCACGCCATACTTCTTCCCGATTGCTTCTAACGTCATCTTTTGAGGCTTCTCGCCGAGACCGTATCGGCTGACAATAACATCTTTCGCGCGATCGGGAAGTGCTCCAAGGAGTTTCTTCACCGTTTGCTTCGGCTTAGATTTAAGTGTCGCTGTTGTTTGAACTGCTTTTGCCATAATAATGTGTAGGTGCCCTTTTCGACGGGTTCCTTTAGGTGATAAATACGTTACTTTGTTGATGTATTTTTAACATATAGGGGGAGCATGTCAAGTGCCTCACAGAAAAGTGATATACAGAGCCATATAATAGCTATCCCACAACAATGTTTATTATACGATCAGGTACAGTAACAACCTTTTTTACCTCTTTTCCGTCGGTCCATTTAGCTACATCAGCGAGAGAATATGCCAGTTTGGTCAACGCTTCCTTGGGTGTCCCCCGTTCACAAGTAAGGTGACCACGAACTTTTCCATTTACCTGAACAACAATGGTAACGTCAGACCTCAGAAGTACTTGGTTATCAAAAACTGGCCAAGATTCTGTGTGAATTGAGTGTTTATTATTAAGACTCGACCATAATTCTTCAGCGAGGTGCGGGGCAAAAGGGCAAAGAAGTTTAAGAAATATCTCAAACGCTTCTCTGGGAACTTCCGATTCCTTTTCGAGAGCGTTTAATAAAATCATTAAACTACTGATTGCCGTGTTAAAACGAAATGCTTCAATATCCTCGCCGACCTTCTTTATCGTTTGGTGTAGAACGGATATAAGGTGTACGTTTGCAGATTTAGATAAGTCTTTAGATAAGTCATTGTCTTTCTTCAATCTTACCTCTTCAATCTTTAATCTTAACTTCTGTGCACGTTCAAGGAACCGGCGAGCACCAACAAGACTATCAGAGTTCCACGCGATGGCCTGATTGAAGGGACCCATAAACATCTCATACACGCGTAGTGAGTCAGCCCCGTAGGTGGCGACAATGTCATCGGGATTGATAACGTTGCCAAAACGTTTACTCATTTTGCGTCCATCTGAAGCCTGGATAAGGCCGACGTTTTGAAGACGCTCAAATGGTTCTGACGTGGATACTACTCCAATGTCATATAGAAATTTATGCCAAAAGCGGGCGTAAATAAGATGCCGTGTCGCGTGCTCTGCTCCGCCGACGTACATGTCTACCGGCAACCAGCGCGTAAGAGCGCGTGTAGCGTGTAGCGTGTAGCGTGTCGGGTCTAATTTTTTCGATTGTCCGGCGATTTGCGTTTTGCGCTTCACGATATACGCCAGATAATACCAACACGAGCCTGCCCATTGTGGCATGGTGTTTGTTTCTCGCTTTGCCGGACCCTTGCATTTCGGACATTTTACATTCACCCATTTTTCAATTTTGGCGAGTGGTGACTCCCCTGTTCCTGTTGGTTCGTATGATTTTACGGTCGGCAACTTTACCGGAAGCTCCTTTTCCGGTACAGGAACGACACCGCATTTCGGGCAGTGAATGAGAGGAATCGGCTCGCCCCAGTAGCGTTGTCGTGAGAATACCCAGTCGCGGAGTTTGTAGCTTGTCTTCTTTACTGCAAAACCTTTTTTTACAGCAAAATCGGCAATATCATGACGGCATTCCCCTCCTCGCATGCCTGCAAATTCTGCGGGTTCAGTTAAGATGCCCTCTTTCATGTCAAAGAAACAGACCTCTTGTCTTTCGACGCGAGCGCGCAGTTCTGGGTCCGTCGGGAAAATAACAGGTTTAAGTGGTATGTTGTACTTTTTTGCAAATGCAAAGTCACGCTCATCGTGTGCCGACGCCTTAACGATTCCAGTTCCATAGTCTGCAATTGCAAAGTTTGCGACCCAAATCGGCAAGTCTCCGTTTCCGATAGGGTCAACGATATATCGTCCGGTACATATTCCTTCCGGCTCACCGACGTTTTCCCTTCCCAACGTAAGTCGCTTACGAACGAGTTCGTCCGCGAAAGCACGAACCTCCTTTTCGGTTGCAGTTCCAGAAATCAACTCATTCAGGCGAGGGTGATCAGGCGCGATAACGACAAAGGTATCGGCGTAAAAAGCCTCAAAATGAGCACTAAACGTTTGAATCGTTAAGGACGTATCTTTTACCGGTGCGGTGAACAAAAGTCCTTCACTTCGCCCAATCCAGTTTCGCTGGGATTCTTTTATGTACTCTGGCCAGTTGAGTCCATCTAAATCCGACAAGAGCCTGTCGGCATAATCGGTAATACGAAGAACCCACTGAGGAATAGCCTTCTTCTCAATGACCGAACCACATCGCTCACAAACTGCCACTTGCCCTGAGCTTGTCGAACGGGTCTCAAGGTCTTCGTTTGCAAGACCCGTCTTACATGAGGGACACCAGTTAATGGGCTCATGTGATTCAAACGCCAACCCCTTCTTAAACATTTGTAAGAATATCCACTGGGTCCACTTGTAGTATGTAGGGTCGGTTGTGTTTATTTCTCTATCCCAGTCGTAGTTAAATCCGAGAACCTCAAGTTGTTTCTTAAACCGTTTGATATTTTTCTTTACGGCAATAGCCGGGTGTACTTTGTTCGCAATCGCGTAGTTTTCAGCCGGTAAACCAAATGCATCCCACCCCATCGGGTGAAGTATTGCGTATCCCTGCATCCGTTTCAGGCGGGAAAAGACGTCGGTGGCGATATAGCCCTTTGGATGACCGACGTGGAGCCCGTCACCTGACGGATATGGAAACATATCCAAGACATAAGATTTATCTGATTCTCCCTTTCCTAAAGGGAGTGGCGAGTCTGCGAGCCGAGGGATTTTCTTCGGCCTTGTCGTCTTGTAGAGCCCCGTCTCCTTCCAGACCTTCTGCCATTTCTTTTCTATGCGTGTATGGTCGTATCCTTTCATAAGAATAGATTCAAGAAGTAAGATTCAGGATTTAAGGATTTACGGCCAGCAGGACCGGCTCCCCCGCGGGCAGTCGAGAACCTCCACTATACAACTCCTTATTTGAGTAATCAAACACCTAGCGTACCAGAAGAGGTTTCGCGGGGTACAGCTCAGGGTCAATCGTCCGTTCAAAGCAGGTATATCCCGCGTCGTGTTCAAAGCTCTGGCCCGCACGGTCTTGAAGGTATGGGTTGGTCGCATTTTTCGGGGTCTTTGGTGCTGGAAGTTCAAATGTCGCACACAGCGAGAATGTTAAACCTTCACCGAGGGTGTATTCAAAGGGAAGTCCAGTGTTTGGGTCGAGGGGATTGCGATACCCAGAAATAGGATCCTCAAGTTCTTGGAGGACTTTTGGAAACCGCTCCTTTTGTTGCCAGAAGTTTACAACTTGCCATTGAATGGTTTCAATATCGCGAACTCGGTCGGCGTCCATGCGAAGATTGCGAGCAGTCGTGGGCGAACCCATAACCGTAAATCCATATATGATAACCACGAGAATAAACACGGGTGTCCCGTACATAAATACTGTCTGGTTGCGCGCAGGATGTTCAGTGTCGGCACGGAATTCAGTGAATGAGTACCAGAAGACAAGTCCTGCGACGACGAGAACCGACAGTACCTTTGATATAAAGCGTGCGGTGACTTCACCACCTAGAAAGGTGTTCAAAAGATAAATACCATCTCCGATAAGTGCAACTGCGGTAATAAAGATAGTGAGGGCGAAGAACCAATGGCGAACAGAGAGTTGTACTTTTTCGGGATGAGCCTGTACATCACTCTTTATCTTCTTAAATAAGAAAAGTGAGATTGGAAAAACAACGACAAGTGAAGCAACAGCGAAGCGAATTCCTGATGAGTACGGGTCGAACGTCCCGAGAGTATCCGGAAACAGTGAGTTGGATATTGCAAAAAGAAGAGCGATAAGACTTCCAGAGCTCCAGTATAGAGCGACCATAGCACCTGCATATAAAAAGAAGTCCTTTGGCGTCATGGTTGGTTTTTGCATGAACACAGCATACCATATTTTAGACAAAAAAGAAGCCACACCTGAAAGAGTGTGGCCTCGCGAAGGGGTGGAGGTTCTCATCGCTTGATGAGAATTGAGCTCGCCAGAATGTAGGCAATCAAGCCTACGAACAAAATAAACGACACAAGTGCGGGGATGAGTGCGTTCGGCGCCCTCCCGGGGATTTTCGAGCCATCGGGTCCCGTTTGGTGGGTCTGATGGTTCGTGAATCGAGTAAAGAATTTTAGATTTTTCATAAAAAGAGCGACGATGTATTTAACCATATTTACAGGGAAATAGCAAAAAATCGGGATATGTGGTAGGTTGGACGGTAAATAGAACACGAAACAACTACGGAAAGGTGGTGTATGGAACAAACATGTTTAGAACTTCCGGGGAACCCAACATGGGAAGACATTGAAACGGCTCTTTCTACCTTCTCACTTCTAACAAGCCACGAGAAAGGTTTAATCACGGAGGCGGTTGAACGATGGCTCCACCGTGAGGGTGCAACAACAACGAGTATTACAAGTGTGGTTATCGAAGGCCTGCGCGATAAAATTGACGGTGTAAAAATCGATGGCCGACAACTCATATTTGCTTGCCATGGAGGTAAGCTGTCGCTCATCGCATTGTCATAACAGCTTTCTCGCTTCTAGTGTCGCCGATAAACATCGGCGACCTTTTTTATTATCTGCCCACGGAATACCTCGAGCTCTGCTTTGAGGATAACGCGGAATGCAGATAATTGGCGACGTAGTCGCGCCCGAACGCACTGTTCGGTGCGGACATTGAGAATGCCAAGACTCTGCCTGATCCTAAATCGAAGTATGATTCACTGCATTCACAGCTGAAATCGTTCGCGGTTTCTGATCCTCTTGATCCTGCCAAACTAACACGCATCAAGGAACAGGTTAGTGCGAGGACGGCAAACTATTTAACCTGCCTACTTCACATCGGTGTTGCCGCTGACAACAATGCGGCCGAGAGATCGCTCCGACATCTTGTACTCAAGAGGAAAATATCCTTCGGTTCATTTAGAGAGAAGACCGCAGAAACTCTTGCCATACTTTGCTCGGTATTGATGTCCTACAGACAAAAAGGCATGATGGCGACTTACCTAAAAGGGGTGTGAGGGGTTACTCTTTTGCCCCTTGACAAAATTGGTATATTTGCTATTATGCCAGACAGGAATAGCGGTACGGTCAACCCTGACCATTTAGACGCGTGTCTCCAGGTCAGTCAGCTCCGTGCCAATTGTGGTAAATCCCACACAGTCTTGTCTGATAATAAGTTCCTCAAACACCGAAAGGTGCCCACTATAGGACAAAACGGGAGACTGAAGTGACAAAGTTAGTTTGGGTCCGGCGTCGAATTTATTCGATTCCGGGCCCTTTCTTTTGTCTAAATCTTAAACTCAATGACATCCCCATCCTTCACGACATACTCCTTCCCTTCGATACGAAGCCATCCTTTTTCTCGAGCAGAGCCGTATGAACCTGCTTCGAGGAGTTTGTCCCATTCGATAACCTCAGCACGAATAAATTTGTCTTTAAAGTCTGTGTGGATTGCGGTTCCTGCAAGTGGTGCCGTCCAACCACTTTTGATAACCCAACCACGAGTTTCGTCTTCTCCTGTTGTGAAGTACGTAATCAATCCAAGCATCGTGTATCCGGCACGTATGAGGTTGTCGACCCCATCTCCGACACCGCCAAGCTCCTTACGAAACAGTTCCTTTTCCTCCCACTCCATTTCCTTGAGGTCTTCTTCAATCTTTGCGTCCACGATAACATAACTCGAGTTCGTGTCCTTCATAAACGACATGAGCTCTTCCCATCGCTCGTCTTTCTTTTCGGTATTCGTGTCATTCGCTCCTATTCGTGTATTAGTGTCGTGTTCATCCAAGTTCTTTCCTCCCCCTTTTTTATTCAGCACGTACAAAATCGGCTTTACGGTAAGAAGATTTAGTTGCTTTATAATAGGTGCTTCAAATTCTCCAAGCGATACTGTCGACGCAAGCTTGCCGTCCGCAAGTGCCTTTTCAAGCTTTGTGAGCGCCTCTTGTTCGATGAGTGCCGTCTTTGTGCCTTTCTTTACATCTCCTGTGATGTTTTTTAGACGTTTCGAGACTGTCTGCAAGTCGGCCAAGATAAGCTCAAGGTTAATCACCTCAATATCTTGTAGTGGATTAATAGCGGTATCGACGTGAATGATATCTGGGTCCTCGAAGATGCGAACAACTTCTGCGATAGCATCGGTCTCGCGAATATTGGTGAGGAATTGATTACCAAGCCCTTGTCCTTCTGACGCGCCTTTTACTAAGCCGGCAATATCAACGAACTCAACCGCGGGAGGAACCGTCTTTTTCGAATGACTAAAGGTCGAGAGCTTCCATAGGCGGTCATCCGGCACCGCGACCACACCAACCGATGGGTCAACCGTCGCGAAGGGGTAGTTCGCGGCCAAAACACTCTTCTTGGTAAGCGCGTTAAACAGCGTGGACTTTCCCACGTTCGGCAGACCGACGATTCCGATGCTTAATGACATAATGGCGAGAAGTGTATCATACTAGAGAAAATTTTGTTTTGCTTGACTTCCTAGCTCGGCTTGCTATATTAAAAGTACATTATGCTCCCGCAAGGGAGTTCCGAGGCGTCCCCGCAAGGGGGCGCCGTTGTTTTTATAGCATCTCTTTCAAACGAATGAGGATAACTGTGAAGTCATCGCCTCCCATTTCCGCAACCTTTCTCATCAATCTTTTACTGCTGATTGATTTAATCTGCGACAACACGACCACATTTCTCTTGCCACTTTGGTTCGTGAATGAGTGGTAGTATTGCCCTTCCTTTGCCTTGCTTGAAATTGGCACAACAAGCACGAAGTCCTTGTTAAACACTCGCACGATTAAGACCGGCCGCTCAAATCTTCCACTCTTTCCGTTTATCTCTACCCCGATGTTCTGTCCGATATGCGCCCACCAGATTTCCCGCCTTTTGGGAAAAGCGCCACTCTCTGAAAAATGAAGATGAGGCTTCAATCTCGCCCACTCCGAGAACCAGCGCAGTATTTTTTCTTTCAGCGTTTCGCCTTCCATGAAAGTATTATATCTGTTTTACCCAACGACCGCTCGGCGGGAGTTTTATTGAAAATGAGAACGGTACAAGTTTCAAGCCGTTTCCCACACTCTCATGTCGTATTGTGTTCACGCCATGTCGATGGAAAGTGACATGGGCTATAGTACGCGACATTCAGTTCCTGAGTGCAATTTAGCAATAAGCGACACGTGTCGCTTATTGCTAAATCAATATCACTCGCACGGCCTCGTGCTCAATGTATCATGGACAGTTGAGCGCTTTGCGCCAACCGCCGGATTGGGCTTCTGCTTCGGTGCAGAACCATTGCTCGCCACGTTTCTCGTCAATCGTTGTTTTTAAATATGAGCCGCATCCTTGCAGGTGGTAGATTTTCTCTCCTGATGCGCTTATGTTGCCCTTGATAGTACAGGAAGGGTTTGCGGTGGAGGCCTGCGTGGTCACCGAGGGCGTTATGACCGCTGTAGGAGCGGTTGCCGAAGTGCATGCGGTCCAGAGACCGAGTTTATCTTCTCGCGCTTGTTTTTCAGCTTCCACGAATCTGTCCTGGTACCTAACATCTGGCGGATATGAGTACGACTTAGCAACGCCCTGCTCAACGAGTGTTTGATTGATGAGTGTATTGTCGAGCCAGACATATCGGAGCAGCCGTTTGTAGCGGTCGCGGTCGGTAATATCTTTCTCAAGCCGTACCATTTTACCCTCCACCAGTTCTTTATTCTTCTTTGACGCCTCCACACCGAAGCACTGCACGGCCTTGCGCGGGTCAACCGTCTCCGGTGTATCAATACCGATATAGCGAACCCGCTCTATTTTACCGTCTATCTCCACATCAATCGTATCCCCGTCCACCACGCGATTGACCCTCACTAGCTCGCTCGGCTGTGATTCTGTGCTTGTACTCGTCGCATCGGTAACCACTGATGCTGACGCGCCTATTCCCCCGACTGCCGCGGTCTGCTCTGGTATCTGTTCTGGCGGTTGAGTTGCCTTTCCCTTTCCGAATGATGAGCCGATAAAGACGCCGATAGCGAGTACCGCCACGATGCCTGCTGTGTAGAGGATTTTCTTGGGGATGAACATAATTTGGTTTTAGAACCTAGCCACTCTCGGTGCTCATATTGAGACCCCTTTTGAAACGATTCTTTTTTCATGCTCGGTATTTGGGCGCACTTTTCAGGTTTATGTACAGATAGAGATGAACACGGAAATTCTCCTCTGTAGCGGTTAAAGTTCTTGGTCAGTATAAAGTACCGCCTGATCAAGTTTGTTTAGATGCACTGCCGGACAGATATAGGGCAGTTCTTTTTGCTCAATAACGTCGAGAAGAACGTCTTTCTTTTCATTCCCCACTGCAAACACAATAACGGTGTCGCAAAGTGTAAGTAACGAAAATGTGGATGTAACACGCTCCGGTAACGGACCGTACGTGGTTTTGTATCCTATCGCAAGTCGGTCAGGATTAGTAAACATTTCGGCAAACTGCACACTGTCGGTTGACGGCATAATGCCCATAGTATGTCCATCCGCGCCAATACCAATTGTGCAGACAATGTTCCCTTTCGGGTACATACTTCGCCAACTCTTAAGGAAGGTGTCGAAGCGAATCCCTGCTTTTTCCACTTCCCCTTCATAGACATCAAAGAACTCGACGTGCTTTTGGTTCGCGCTTGCATAGAATGGAAGCTTCTTCAATTTTTCGGATGTTCTCTCGAGCGGATTTCGGTCATAGTGTTCGTCTAAAACAGAAATGGTGAGCTGAGGTTTTTCCGGTAAAATCTTCGCCTCGAGAAGCGAAAGAGCTGATCCCCCTGAGGTAAGAAAGAGCGTCGGTATGTGGCTCGACGGTCGAAGCGCTTTTTTCAGGGCCTCGGTTGCTTCATCGCGCGGGTGTGACGAGTAAATAGTTTTCATCTGTGGAGTAATTCTATCCTTTGCTCTAACTTTTTACCAACAGAATACGGACTAACGAAACCCAATCCTCTTTCCCTACGGGAACGGTACACCTTTCGCATTTCTCCGAAGAAACGCTCAAGGTCTTGCGAAGCTCCAAGTATTCGCTTCTCACCTCGCCGACTCGGCACTCTCTGCCTCCGCTTCGCTCCGGCACTCCCGCCTGCACCGACCTGCGCTTCGCCGACGGCTTCGGCAAGGCGAGAGCGGCTTCGGAGGGCAGGCATACTTGATTTGTTTTGTGCAACAAGGGTACTTCTTGTTTTGTAAACAAAACAAAGTCGCACCACAGGAGTACTTCCAATTTCTAAAGTCGAGTACGCCTAAGAAATTTAGGTCGTACACAACCCCCCGCCGTCAGGCACCCGAAAGGAACTGCGGGGGGCCTCCCTTGTCCGAAAAGCCAAACTCGGCCAACGGCTCACCAATCTTGCAAACGGCTCAAATGCCAGGCAAATGAGCCGTTAGACCCGAAGTCGTGAGCCGTTCAGGTAAGACTTAAAAAGAGGCACCTTGATCTCCCAAACAAACTTGATGCTGAAAATTGTGATACAAGCGACTGGCTAAGACCGTGTTGTATTCCGTGCGGTTACTCGTAAGCAATACCGTTAGATTTTCTCTATAGGCATTTTGAGATTTAGTATAAGCGTCCCCGGTCGTTTTACCCTCAACCAAAGCTATCACGGCCTCGTAAGCGGGTTCAATGAAGAACCTAGCGATAGGGTCATCAAGCTGTTCAAGTACAGATTTTTTGTTCAAGTGAACAAGATTAAACTTTTCCTTGTATCCGATGAAAGACCGAGTCCCGATGATAATACATTTGGGCCCAAGCGTCTTTGCCGATTCGCAAGCCATTGAGTGAACAATCTTACCCTCAAGGAGAGATTCATTATCATTATAGCGTATTAGGATTTCTTTGTTAAACCCTGTAATAAGTTCATCATTACCGTGTCCATTGAAAATAACCAACTGCGGATTTTCCGTCTCAACCAACTCCGTAAGTTCTTTCCTATTTGCACGTTCCTTTTTGAGCTCAAACAACTTTGTGTCCTTTTGCTTTTTGACCAATTCAACAATCTTGCCAAACCAAGAATCTAAATATTCCGTAGGAGCATCGTTTGGGGTTGACGCGTTAGATACTAAAATAATCCGTGACATAATTATCTTGTAGCCAAGTTAGACATCAAAGAGCCATTTTTGAACGCTCTCAAGAATTCTAGTTCAACTTTTATAAAATCCTTACCGATGTCGGTATTTTCATTTATCTGCTTTATCATTTCATTTCGAGAAAAACTTTCTTTACTTGAACCAACAGAAAAGTGCAACTCGGGAGAAAGAACTTCGAGTCTCGCCAATACCAATTCTTTTTCTTTTTGTGAAATACTCACTTTGTTAAATCAATTTAAGCTCCTTTAGTTCTTTAAGAATTTTAGTACCAATATCTGTATTAACCTTGACCTCTAAATAAGCCACATTCCAAGTTAAGGGTTTACCCTCAAAAACCAAAATAATCTCATCTCTTAAACTAAGAGGAGTGTTAGCGTAAGTCTTGAGAAAGTTTTCTCGCAGAGTATCCATATAGGGTAAGTATATCTTATTTAATAGGAAAGGAAAAATGCCCCACCCGCCCTGTGCGCACCACAGGAGTACCTCCAATTTCTAAGGTCGAGTACGACTAAGAAATTTAGGTCGCGCACAACCCCCCGCCGTTAGGGAACCCGAGGGGAACGGCGGGGGGCTCCCTTGCGAGAAAGCCAGCCCGTCTAACGGCTCAAATACACCAAATGAGTCGTTACCCCGAAATCGTGAGCGACCTAAATCTCTTGAGCGAAGCGATTAGAGATTGGAAGTACTCCTGTGGTGCCGTTGAAATTAGATTTTTTTACAAAACTTTTTTATTTTTAAGCTCTTGGAACATTGTAACCGATCTTTCAAGACCGGAAATTTTAAGCGCGTCAACGTCTTGAGAAGCACCTAGGCGTTTTACGGCCACATACGCGAAATTTTGTGGCACTCGTTTTTCGAGTTTCTTGCCGACTAAAAGCGTTTTGGGTGCCTTGACCTGACTATCATCACGGTAAAATCTGCTTTTCAATATGTCAAGAATTGTTTTTGCCATATTATCCACATCGCGTCTCCTGTACTCATTTTCGGCAGCGAAATATTGCACTATAAAAACAAACACTTCTCCATCGCTTGGAAATTGTTCGCTACCAACCAGTCGAGTGTCCAAATCCGCCACAACCGTATTTTTAAACACAACCAAAGATTCTTTTTCTGTTTTACGCACTACTCCGTCAAATTCTCCATGGTGATAGGATTCCTGTGTCGAGGGAACAATTCCATCAACGCCGAAGTCAAAATCTACAGTGGTTACTTTTACTTTCTTAGACATTATCGACTATACAGAGGTCCGTGCGTTGACATAAAAACGCACGCCTTCTTTTGTTTTTACCTTTTTCACGGCATCAAAAGCGACAGGCTCGCCTTTTTTGGTATAGAAATTAACCACAATCGGTTCTTTCCTGGTTCTGGTTGCTATAAAAAAGACAGGGGTTTTCGCTGTTTTAGCCATACTAAATATAATACACTTTTCACTAAGATTTCACACTCCCACATCAATAACCGCATATTTACCCATATGCTCCTTCTCAAGCTTCACCTTGAGCTTTTCCGTATAGAATTTCTCCCCAAGTCTCGAGATGTCCTCTAAAGAAAGTTGTGGTTTGGTGGTCATGTGAGTAATATATCACTGAACGATAGAAACAAGTAATGCTATATCTAAAAATCAATCATTGAAATTATAATGAATAGCGTCGCCAAAATGAATACGCCATACAAAATATCGAGAATATGAATCTTCGCGTCACTCCTTACTTCAGACTCAATTTTATGATATTTCACCAGCTCATCTCCCTGTTTCGCAAGTTTGTTGTTTTCCCGAGACAAAATCACAAGAAGATACCCGAATCCAAAAACAATTTCAATCCATAGCAAAAATAGTCCACCGATTAGGAGATCGTGACTTTTTATAAGAGGACTCGAATTAAATATCGGCAAAGTGAAACCAATAATACCGCCGCTTATTAGGGCGAGCTGAAATATCCAGTTTCTGATATCAATAATGTTTTGCCTCTGACTTTCTACATGGAATAGTCCGAGTTTCTCAAGTTGTTCTGGTGTCATAAGTTGATGCTACTAGTTATTCAATCTTCCAAAAAGGACCAAAGAGGGGTTCCGATGCGGTTATATAGATTTGTACACCCGATGACATACCCACTGCATCCATATTGTATTTATTCTCACCAGTAGTTTGAAGATTAAAACCGCAGACGCCCCCGCTTCCTCTCATACTGGCTTTTATCACAAAATCTTTGTAACTTCCAGCAGGAATGATAACGGGTGTTGCCAAGTTAACAACAATACCTTGACCATAGGTTACGCTATACGGACCCCCGTCATTTTTTATACCATCAACATAGAGACTCATGTACTCAAATTGACTGCAATTAACATACGGGGGGAAGGAACTCGCGGTCGCCACGACAATTCTGCTAATTTTTATGCTTTCATCTGCTGATGCAGTCATTCTAATCTTGAAAACCTCTACATCCACATTACCAGCAGACAAAGTAGAGCCTGGAAATGGCACACTGGAAGCGGAAAGTGAACCGATATTCGGTATCTTGAAGTTTAGGACATCAGAAATCGTTTTATTACCAGCTTGGTCAACGATTGTTACTCGATAGTAATAGGTAACACCTCTTGAGAGATTTGAGATTGAACGGTCAAACCCGTCACCCCATCCGCTTGCCTCAGAAAGATCATTAGTATTATCAAGACTCGTTATGGGCGAACCCATATCAGGGTTGACCGAATATTCTAGTTTAGAATGAATCAACTCATTTCCCTGATAGGAAATACGCACTCCGTCTCCATATACGGTAGATTCTAATTTAGTGAATGAAGGGGGAGTTTTGTCACCAGGCAATGTTTTAAAAGTCATGACATCAGAAACAGTTTTGGAACGACTTAAATTTACCGGGTCCACGGCAGTTACACGATATTCGTAAATCGCATCGTTAGACAGCTTCAATATTGTGTATGTATGTGAGGTTCTAGAAAGAATTTCTGTGTAATCACCACAGTAAGAACTTGAACAATTGAGATTAAAAGTCACTTCTCCCTGTTTTCGGTATTCAAGCTTCGAGGCAGTCCCAATGTCCGTATTCCAAGAAATAACTACGGAATTTCTAGTCGCCTTGCTACTACTAAGATTGGAAATTTTCGCAGGAGGATTCAGCGGTGGTTTTGTGTGGACATTCAATATTTGCGATTTTACTTCAGCCGGATCATAGGATAGATGTGATTCGCTCAAATCTTTGGCAATTACTTGATAATAATAAGTAGTATCGGGATCGTAAGTTGATATACTTCCCGCCTGGTATTTGTTATACGACTGTGCATCGGCAAGATCGCTACTCTTACCAACCAATACTCTTTCTGACACAGGATATTTGTTTGTCTCCCAAGTAATTCTAATGCCGTATGATTCTTCTTTCGCAACGACATTTGAAATTGTGGTGCGTACCGGTTCGGGCTTTGGTTCGGGAGGTGGGGGTATGTAAGTCCTCGGGGGAAAAATCGGCTGTGGTTGTGATGGGCTTGGAGTAGGAGATGGTGTAGGAACTGCGACAGTAGGTTTGGGGATAACAATGTTTCGTCCATTCTTCAATTCCGGAATTAGACCTTTTGCGACATTAACAGGAATTGCATACTTCAATGTTTCCCCTATCAGAATACCGCTAACTTTTAGTGCCCCGATTGCTAAAGTATTTATACCGATAACTTCTCCCCCTTGATTGACCAGCGGACCACCACTGTTGCCCGGAAGTATCTGGGCGGATATTTCAAGGTATGCTGTCCCGTTTATTTTCTGTCGGCGTGATAGAGTGCCGTCCTTAAAAGCAACATCCCCCTCAATCCCTAGTGGGTAACCAAATGTAAAGACGGAGTCACCTTGTTCCACTAAATCAGAGTCGCCAAGAAATGCCGGGGATAATCCGCTAGCGCTGATTTTTAATAAGGCTAGGTCAATATTTTCATCACGACCAACAACAGTGCCGTTGTAAGACCCGCCATCGGCCAGCTTAACTGTTGCAGAGTTTGCGCCCGAGACAACATGCGCATTTGTTAGGACATATCCGTCTGCACTGACTATGATTCCGCTACCAGACCCACTTGTTGTTTCAATGTAAACGACCGATGGTTTTACTCGCGCAATGATATTCTTGTTTGAGAGGAGTTTGCTCGCTTCTAGGAGTTTTGTTTTATTTTCTTCAACAAGTGTTTTATATTGTTGCGGATTTTCCTTCTTAAGCTCCGTGGCTGACACGACCGGCTTAGCTGCTTGGGTGATAGGTTTTGTTGTGGTTGTGGTTTTATCAGTAGCGATGCTAGCCGGTTTCGCTGGTGAAAGAGTGGGAGTAGCAACTTTCTTTTTTAGCTCTTCAACTTCACTTCTTAACTTTTCAATCTCGGTTGGCTGTTTTGTCTCTTGCACTTTTACTGTTGGTGTCCTGTCAAAGACTTTCCATGTCGAAGGATTCCACCATTTTGTTGATGTTGTTTCTTTCTCTGGCTCGACAACCGCTATATTCTCCGCTTTAATTTCCAGCGTTACATCCGTCTGCAAGTTTTCGAGAGCGGGCGTAGAGGTTGCGGCAACTTCCTCAATAGGCGCGTCAGCAAGTGGCTTTTGAAACCAAGTCAAAGGATTCCACCACGTGGCAAATGACACCTGCGGAAATATCAAAATGCCGATAACGGCGACTAAAAATGCCTTCGAAAGATTATTTTTCATTTTCTTTACTTAATAAAATAGTTTATGTCCTTCCCATAAAGCTGTGCAAACTTTTTAACCTCAAGAATATCAAGACGATATTCCCCGGACTCAACGCGAGAAATGTAGGACTGCGGACGTTTCATTTTCTTTGCGACATCAATTTGCCGCAAACCTGAATCTTTTCGGGCTTTTACCATGCGCCCAATGAAAATGGCGTATTCTTTTGTTCGTATTGTCTTACCCATATATACTAACAGCGTATATACGGAAAGTAAATATCTAAAATCTGGATATGGTGATAAGATTAGGAAGTCAGAAATACCCGCCCTCCGCCCCGTCGCCCCCGCCGAAGCCGTCGGCGAAGCGTAGGTCGGCGCAGGCGGGAGAAGCGACGGGGCGGAGGCGTTGGTGCCGAGTCGGCGAGGCTCCACTAGTTGATTACTGATTCTCGTAAAAGGTTCGTGCAAAAAATATAATTAGTCCACACATATTTAAACTCGCCAACCGGTTGGCGGGTTTAATCAAACCGCAGAATTCCCCGTAGCTCTGCTACGGAGATGAATGCGGGGTGAGGGAAGAGGGTCGGGGAAACGGGAGTTTCCCCGTGGCGGAAAGCAGTGAGTCCGCGAGCGTTGAAAACCGAGGGGTTTTCAAAATAAAAGTTCGCTCGCCTAATACCCCGTCAGCTTGCTGCGGAGATATGGACGAGCTGGTTTTATTTTTTGGTGGACCTAGGGAGAAACGTGAGTACACTTTCGGTCACAGATAATTCCAATTCCGTCGAATTGGAATTTCCGCAACCCCGGCTCGCTTGTTTTGTGTACTCACAAAACATACCTGCGCCTTCCGATTCCCCACACAAAGCGAGTAGTCGCTTTGCTTTAGGTCCACAAAATTTCGTGAACTCAATTATGTGGTGGACCTAGGGAGAATCGGACTCCCACCTCACCCATGCCATGGGCGCGTAATACCATTTTACTATAGGCCCTTGTGCGAGCATCTTAACTTTTTTCAGCCAGAAAATCAAAAAGTCGGTTGCGCTCGCGCACAACCGACCGACCATGCAGTTCCACGCAGGAACCTACTTCAAATGTTCAGCGATATCGTGGCGAAACCACGAGCCCTCGCAGTGTATGCGCGAGATTGCCTCGTAGGCGCTCTCTCGCGCCTTACTTCCTATAGCGGTAACGGTGACAATCCTACCGCCGTTTGAAAGCCAGTTGCCACCGCTGTTCAGCGTCCCGTTGTGAAAGATTTCCACATCGGGGACTTTGGCGGCAACGTCCAAACCGGCTATTTCACGCCCAACCTTCGGGCGTCTCGGATATCCTTCCGAACAGAGCACTACTCCGACGGAAGGCTCCGGACTCCACGAGAGCATTGACTTCTCAAGCGTGTCAGTTGCCGAGGCATACATCAGTTTCGCAAGGTCACCGGTGAACCGCCGAAGGAAGACTTGCGTTTCGGGGTCACCAAACCGAGCATTGAATTCCAGCACCCGTATGCCGACTTCCCCAACGAGCATTAACCCTGGATAGAGAATGCCTCGGTACACAATCCCCTCATTCTCACAACCCCTTCGCCATCGCTCTAAGAGATGTTCCCGAATCTTGAAGATGGTTTCATCCTTCAGTACAGGTCCCGGAGAAAAGCCACCGATGCCACCGGTATTTTCGCCAGTATCCCCTACTCCCTCCCGCTTGTAGTCACAAGCCGTCTCGAGCAACAATGCAGACTTGGCGTCGGTGACAACGTGTAAGGAAATTTCCCCTCGGCCCTTTACGCGCTCCTGCATTACCACCACGTCTCCCGCCCGTCCGCACTCACGACTAACCATAAGTCTGTTAATCGCAACGTCTGAGTCCAATGGATTGCTACAAAGTAGTACGCCTTTCCCAAAAGCCATTCCATCGGCCTTAACGGCGACACCATTCAAATGTTTCGCCGCAAAAGCTCTTGCGGAGGAAACAGTATGACATATCTCACCGGCGGGACGCGGAATGCCGCTATCACACAGGAACTGAAACTGGAATGCCTTTGATGTTTCCAAACGCGCTCCTCGACTGCACGGTCCCGCAAACGGTATGCCGTACTTTCGGCACAGGTCACCAACTCCGGCTTCAAGACACGCCTCGGGACCAGGAATCACAAGGTCGGCTCGCGTTTCCTGCGCAAAATTCGCAATCTCCTTTGCGTCGGTAACCCCGATCCCAGGGACGGTTCGAATAGCATTGTCGTTTGTAATAAGCCGTTCCAGTCCGATTGCGTGACTTCCAGGGAAGCACGTAATTTCCTCAACTTCCTCGGATTCAGCCAACTTTTTGACAAGAGCGTGTTCGCGCCCACCTTCACCGATGACAATAATTTTCATAAGAGCTAGCCTTTCATTAGGTTCAACCGTCACTCTAAACCATATACAAGCAAAAGGAAAGCCGAACTACTCTGGCCTTTTTCTACTGTCGACTAGCGAGCGCCTATTTACGTAGTGAGCAGTATCGTCAGTCGGCTGTCGGCATCGACCTCCATAAAACCTCCTGCAATATCGAATGTGGTGTCCTTACCCTCAAAGCGAGTTCGGATTTTTCCCTGTGTAAGATGTGAAATAAGCGGAGCGTGTTTTGGTAGCACGGTAATTTCTCCCGTTACCGTAGGTAGTGTAACTGAATCGACGTAGTCATGATGAACTACCTCTTTGAGAGAAACGATTTTTAGTTGGAGTTCGCGGGACATATCACTAATCAAACTCTAATTTTGACTCTAATTTTCTCGAATTCGAATTCGGGCGATTCGAGTTCGCCAATTCGAGTGCGATTCGGGATTATGTAGTTACTTCATCAATCCCTCCCTTCATATAGAAGTCACCCTCGGATTTGTCGTCGTGTTTGCCTTCGATAATTTCCTTAAATCCACGAACGGTTTCTTCCCGCGAGACATATTTGCCAGGCTTTCCGGTGAAGACTTCAGCGACGAAGAATGGCTGTGAAAGGAAGCGTTGGATCTTACGCGCGCGTTCGACAAGCTTTTTGTCATCGTCCGAAAGTTCTTCAACACCAAGAATAGCAATAATATCTTGAAGGTCTTTGTAGCGTTGTAGGATGCGCTGTACGTCGCGAGCCACCTTGTAGTGTTCTTCGCCGACAATGTTTACATCGAGAGCTGTTGAGCTTGAGTCGAGAGGGTCGACAGCGGGGTAAATACCAAGCTCGGTAAGAGCTCGTGAAAGCACGATGGTTGAGTCGAGGTGAGAGAAGGTCGTTGCGGGAGCTGGGTCGGTAATGTCGTCAGCAGGAACGTAAATAGCCTGCACAGACGTAATGGAACCCTTTTTGGTTGAGGTGATACGTTCTTGAAGTTCGCCCATTTCGTTTGCGAGTGTTGGCTGATATCCGACGGCAGACGGCATACGTCCGAGAAGCGCGGACACTTCAGATCCAGCCTGTGTAAAACGGAAGATGTTGTCTACGAAAAAGAGGACGTCCTTCCCTTCTGAATCACGGAAGTGTTCAGCCATGGTGAGACCAGAGAGCGCGACGCGCGCGCGAGCACCAGGAACCTCGTTCATTTGTCCGAAGACAAGAGCTGTTTGTGGGAGCACTCCAGACTCCTTCATTTCTTTATACAAATCGTTTCCTTCACGAGTTCGTTCACCAACGCCGGCGAATACCGAATAGCCTTTGTTTACGGTTGCGACATTTCGGATAAGCTCTTGCAGAAGAACTGTCTTACCGACACCGGCTCCTCCGAAAAGGCCAATCTTACCTCCCTTAATGAAAGGACAAATAAGGTCAATAACTTTGATGCCGGTTTCGAAGATGGCAACCTTCGTGGATTGCTCGGTAAATGCCGGGGCCTTTCGATGAATAGGAAGACGTGGTGTCTTTACATCAATTGCGGGGAGTCCATCAATAACATCTCCAAGGAGGTTAAACATGCGTCCGAGAATCGGCTTGCCGACTGGTACGGAAATAGGTGCTCCCGTATTGGTCACGGAAAGTCCTCGGGAAAGACCGTCTGTTGTACTCATCGAAATGGCACGTACGCGACCGTTACCGAGGTGTTGAGCAACCTCAAAGACCTTACGCTCACCCTTGTGAGAGGTCTCAAGCGCGGTATAGATCGGGGGTACGGCTTCGGTAAATTCGACGTCGACGACAGGACCAATGATCTGGACAATGCGACCTTCTGCCCCGCTAGCCATGTTTTGTGTGTTTGGGTTCATATGTTTTGCTATGCTAACATGTTTAATTTCTAAAATCTAATATCTAAACTCTAAACAAATCCCAAGGCTTGAAATGAACAAAAAAAACGGTACTTGGGGTTTTGAATTTTGATTTTGTAATTTGTTTAGGATTTGGAGTTTAGTATTTAGTGCTTACTGCGCCAAGGCTTCACTTCCTCCTGTAATCTCCGCCAACTCCTTGTTAATAGCTGATTGACGAGCTTTGTTCATCGATACCGTGTAAGACTTGATAAGGTCGGTGGCGTTGTCGGTCGCGTTTCGCATGGCGACCATTCGGGAAGAGTGTTCGGAAGCGTTGGCTTCAAGTATTGCGTGGTAAATCTCGATTTTCAGGAGTGCGGGGAGAATTGAATCGAATATTTCTTTCGGTGATGGCTCAAACAAATACTCTAGGTTCTTATTCGCAGTATTCGTAGATTCGTCCACTCGCATATTCGCATTTTCAGCGAAACGCCCTTTGACGGGAACGATTCCCTGTACCATTTCCTCGAGCCCTTGCTCTGAAAACGGTAGAAGCTTTCGAACAACTACTTCCTGCTTAACAGCAGAAAGAAAGTTTGTGTAGATTATGGTTACCTCATCCACGTTGTATGAAGTAAATGCGTCGATTGTTGCATCAAAAATTGGCTGTACTTCCTTGATATCGGCAAAGTCACCAAAACCTGTAAGCGCAACGACGGGCTTACGGCCACGCTTGGAAAAATAGTCCCCAGCCTTCTTCCCTATCGTCGCTATAGTTACATCGCTCGAAGCCGTCTTTATACATGCTTCAGCTTTTTTCAGTACGTTGGTGTTAAACGATCCGGCAAGCCCTTTGTCGGACGTAACAACAATTAGAAGTGATTTTGTACCCGTGCGCTTCTCGAGAAGTGGTGAGAGTCCCCCACTGTTTTCCGGCATACTCGAATGAAGATTTCTAAGTAGACGAAGTGCAGAAACCGCATAAGGCCGAGCGGCGAGAGCAACCTGCTGGCTTTTGCGCATCTTTACAGCTGAAACAGCCTCCATTGCTCGAGTTATCTGTTTGATATTTTTGGTCCCCTTTATGCGGAGCCTAATTGTTCGAAGTGTTGCCATGTTCAGTTTTCTTTGTTCACTTTCTTTGAAGGGATGATTTCCTCGGACTTATAGCCGGACTTCTCATATGCCTTTACCGCGCTCTCGTTGCCTGAGAGAACCGTAAGTCGAATAATTTTTACCTCAGGAAAGCCTAAAAGATAGCCTTCCGCGCTCAACATCCTACAAGTCTGTAATTCCAGCAAGTATTACATCCCTGTCAGCATCTTTGAAAGGTTCAATGGATACCAACAATTTCTCTTCATCTCGAGTCATTTTATTCATCTAGAGTTTTCTGGATTCCCGCCTACGCGGGAATGACAGACAGAGATTATTTGAAATAATTTTTACTGAAGTCGCCGATTGCGGAATTAAGTGACGCCTTTGTCTCGTCTGAAATCTCACCTGACTCACGAATGGTGGCAAGGATTTTCTCGTGACGTTCGCGAACGAACTCCAGAAGTTTCGCCTCAAATTCGCGGACACGAGCAACTTCGACAGTATCGAGAAAACCTTGTGTTCCCGCAAAAATGGAAATAACTTCTTCCTCAAACGGCAAGCTCGCGTACTGAGGTTGCTTGAGGAGTTCGGTAAGTCGCTGTCCACGTTCAATCTTCTTTTTTGTTCCCTCGTCGAGGTCCTGTCCGAATTGCGCGAATGCCGCAAGTTCGCGGAACTGCGCGAGCTCAAGTCGAAGTGTTCCCGCAATCTTCTTCATAGCTTTTGTTTGCGCGGCAGAACCGACACGGGATACTGAAAGGCCGACGTTAATAGCTGGGCGTGCTCCCTGATAGAAAAGCTCTGGCTCGAGGTAGATCTGACCGTCGGTAATGGAAATAACGTTGGTTGGAATGTAAGCAGAGATGTCGGCGAGCTGAGTTTCAATAATCGGAAGCGCAGTAAGTGAACCTCCTCCGAAGGCTTTACTCATTTTTGCGGCACGCTCAAGAAGTCTGGAGTGAAGATAGAATACGTCTCCAGGATATGCTTCGCGACCTGGTGGCCGGCGAAGAAGAAGTGAAATCTGGCGGTATGCCCATGCGTGTTTTGAAAGGTCGTCATAGACTACAAGCGCGTCCTCGCCCTTGTCCATAAAGTATTCACCGATAGCACAACCTGCGTATGGCGCGAGGTATTGCAGTGATGCCGCATCCGATGCGGAAGCAGAAACAACAACGGTATACTCAAGCGCACCTGTTTCCCGAAGTTTCTCCACAATTTGAGCAACCTTGGATTCCTTCTGACCAATGGCAACGTAAATACACTTTACTTTGCGATAGCGTCGTTCCTTTCCTTGGTTGATGATTGTGTCGATACCGATTGCTGTCTTACCGATTTGTCGGTCACCAATAATAAGCTGACGCTGACCACGACCAATGGGGATAACGGCATCAATTGCCTTAAGACCTGTGTGAAGTGGTGTGTCGACTGATTCTCGAGTAATAACACCTGAAGCAATCTTCTCGAGTGGCTGACGGGTCATCTTTTCCGAGTTGAAGGCTGGACCGCCATCCTTCGGGTTACCAAGAGGATCAATGACTCGTCCAAGCATTTCGTCGCTTACCGGAATAGAGAGAACGGTTCCTGTCCCCTTTACTTTCTGTCCCTCGGCAACCTTGTGCGCGTCATCGAGGATAATAGCCTTTACAGAGTACTCTTCGAGGTTAAGAGCCATGCCGAACACAGAACCTTCAGCGGTTTCGAACTCAAGAATCTCGGAGTACAACGCGCCCGAAAGGCCACGAATTTCAGCGACGCCGTCACCAGCTCGGATAACCGTGCCAACACGTTCAATCTGCGGACCCTTCTTGAGTTTTTGAATTTCCTCTTTAAGTTGTTCGATGATGATGTCCTTGCTCATATGTATCATGCGAAATAACGAATTTTTTTCGAATCTGCGAATAGCAACGAATCATAAAACGACTCATCTTATTCGCATATATTCGTAGATTCGTTCATTCGGATATTCGCATCATGATTACTTAGTAAATGTTTCTCGCGCTCGGTCGAGTCGGTTGCGTATGGAATTGTTGATGCGTAAATCGTCGACTTCAATCACCGCACCTCCTATAAGTCGCACATCGCGAAGCGCTCGAACTTTCCCTTTAAACGGAAGCTTTTTCTCAACTGCCTCAGTTGAAAGTCTCTCGGGAGTGCTAATGGTTACTTGGTGTATGTCTCCCTTGGTGTCTGATAGATGTTCAAATTCCCGAATGATGTCTGGAAGTATATTTAGCGCATCGTTTTTTGTGACCGAGTCTAAGAAATCTCGAATGACTTCTCGGCGTTTGGTTGGCTCCGCGCTTTCAGTAATGTCGTATAGTGCCAGAGCATATTGTGTCGGGGTATACTTCATAAATCAAATTTCGAATACTGAATACCTAATATCGAAGAATTCTAAATACCTAATATCAAACAAATCAAAGAGTCTTGTTTACTATTGTAGGACTTACGCATTTTGCCTTTTTCTGTCATTCCAGCGAAAGCTGGAATCCAGTATATAGCCGTTTTTTATGGCTCTGGATTCCACTTTTCAGTGGAATGACACCAATTGCGTAGGTCCTATGTTGTTGCGTGTTAGGTATTTTTCGGACTTCGATGTTGGGGCTTGGATATTCCGCCATTAGATTCTCTAATAGCAGCAAGTGCCTGTTCGACCATCTTTCCTTGAGTACGTGGGTCGAGGACATCACCAAGCGTTTGCTCAATGGTTGTAACGACAAGTGTTCCTATCTCTGCTTTAACTTCTCCGAAGAGGCGCACTTTGTCCTCTTTCAGCTTCTTCTCTGCAGATGCTTGAGACTTTGCGATTTCCGCCTTTGCGTCAGCAGTAAGCCGTTTCTTAAGGTCTTCTCCCGTTTGGCGGGAAGCTTCTATGACGCGAGCTGACTCCTGATGTGCCTCCGCGATAATTGCCTCTCGGTCGGTTTCAGCGCGCGCAAGCTTTGTAGAGGCATGCTCCTCCCTCTCGATTGCTCGAAGTGTCCCCTCGCGTCGTTCGTCTATCATTTGCAAGACTGGCTTGTAGACAAATTTGGCAAGCACGGCTAAAAGTATCGCGAAGTTAATAATCTGCGCAATCAATATATGCCATTCTATTCCGAGCGAGTGTAATAGTTCAGCCATATCGCTAATCAGTCCCGAAATTCCTCTCAAATCCTCCCGAAAATTCGGGATTCTTCGAGTCTGCATTAGGGATTGATTCGGGATTAATTATACGAACTTGATGATAAGAGCGACGACCAAAACGTAAATCGCGATAGCTTCCGCGAATACGATGGCGAGAATCATAGCCGTCTGAATCTTTGGAGCTGCTTCCGGATTTCGTCCGATAGCTTCCATTGCCTTTCCTGCGAGCATACCGATAGCTAGACCGGGCCCAAGTGATCCGGCGCCGATTGCGATGGCAGCCGCGAGTGATGTTACATCTTCCATACGTAGTACTGTTACTAATTAATAATTAAAACAAAAAACGACTCTTTGCCGTGGCAACACTATAGCAATTGCCACCAAAACATTCAAGGAAGCATCTTCGGCTCTAAGAGCCTATCCACTATCTTCCCCCTGTCCTAAAAGCCTTATTTTTGGCTCCAAAACTTCGTCTCGTCCTCAACATAATTCATTATGTTTCGGACTCCGCCTCGTTTTTCGCCTAAAAATAAGGCT
>Ga0210057_1000590_pt1 | contig 59729 bp, 53 predicted proteins | sample CryGeyCG2114_010_2_FD_183968 | JGI IMG/M metagenome (GOLD analysis project Ga0210057, IMG submission 183968) | Groundwater microbial communities from aquifer - Crystal Geyser CG10_big_fil_rev_8/21/14_0.10 (SPAdes) (version 2) | ecosystem: Environmental > Aquatic > Deep subsurface > Groundwater ...
TGACAAGATGATAGACTATCTGCTATATTACAATGGGGTAAGGCCCCATGAAAGTTTAGGCCAATTAAGTCCTTTACAATACTTAATTTACAACCAAATAGAGTCCAATATGTGTGTGACTCGTACAAGTAATTGACTTTCCCACTGTTTTTTAATAAAATAAATATAAGTTGTTAAGTTTTTTGGAGATTAAGGTGGGTTGGCCCACCTTTTTAAATAAATATGGCTGTAACAGGATTATTAACTGCCAGAACCGAATTTGCCAGCGCTTTAAATCAAATTTGTACTGAAAGGGGGATTACCCCCCAGTCAGTTCTAGAAACAATTAAATCTGCTATTTTAGCCGCTTATAGGAAAGATTTTGGGATTGATGAAGAAGATACCTATGAAGTTGAAATTAACCATGATAATGGGGCCGCTAAAGTCTTTTTAATTGAAAAGAAAAAGAAAAAAGAAGTTACTCCCCCAGGTTTTGGCAGGATTGCCGCTCAAACAGCCAAACAAGTAATTTTACAAAAAATCAGAGAAGAAGAAAAAAGTGCTATTTTAGGTGAATATAAAGACCGGATCAACCAATTAGTCTCAGGCATGATTTTAAGGTTTGACGGTAAAGACGTTGTTTGTGATATTGGCCGGGGTCAAGGCCGAATGCCTCCCCAGGAGCAAGTCCAAGCAGAAAATTACCGCTTAAACAAAAGATTAACTTTTTACATTAGTGATATTAGAGAAACCATGAGGGGTGAACAAATTATTGTTTCCCGCTCCGCTCCAGAGCTAGTCAGCCTGCTTTTTAAAAGAGAGGTTCCTGAAGTAAATTCCGGGGCGGTAGAAATTAAAAAAATTGCCCGGGAACCAGGCAACCGGGTTAAAATAGCGGTTATTTCCACTCAAGCCGGAGTAGATCCGGTTGGTTCCTGTGTCGGTCAAAAAGGAGTCAGGGTTCAATCAGTCATTGATGAATTGGAAGGCGAAAAAATTGATATTATCCAATACTCAGATGACCCAGTAAAGTTTATTACCGCTTCCTTAGCTCCAGCCGAAAGCTTAAAAGTAGAAATAAATGAAGCCAAAAAAGAGGCCGTTGTCACCGCCCCAGAAGAACAGCTTTCGCTGGCCATTGGCCGAGACGGCCAAAATGTTAGGTTAGCGGCTAGACTAACCGGCTATAAAATTGATATTAAAGGCTTAGAAGATAAAAAGAAAAAATCCAAGCCTGAAAAAAAAGCCAAGACTAAAAAGGAAAAAAAAACCAAAAAAGAAAATGAGCAAAAAGAAACTAAACCCCAAAAAACCCCTAAAACTAAAGTAATAAAAGTAAAAGAAGCTAAACCTAAAGAAGAAACTAAAAAGAAAGAATTAAAGGAAAAAACAGGCAAAACCAAAAAAAATGCCTAAACGGACCTGCCTTGGCTGTCAAGCCATAAAAGAAAAAAAAGATTTAGTAAGAATTGCTCTAGGGGAGGGAAAAAAACTCACTCTTGATCCCCAGAGAAAAATCACTGGTAGGGGCACTTATCTTTGCCAGGAAAAGGGCAAAATTAAATCTAGTTGTTTAAATAAAGCCATAGCCAAGAAAGCTTTTAACCATGCCTTTAAAAAAGAAATCAAAATCACAAAAATTCACCCGGCCCCCAGTAGTCACCATCATGGGTCATGTTGACCATGGTAAAACTACCCTTCTTTCGGCCCTAAAACAAACTGATTTAACTAAAAAAGAACATGGCGGCATTACTCAACATATTGATGCTTATCAATTAAAATATCAAGGAAAGAAAATCACTTTTATTGATACTCCTGGCCATGTAGCTTTTGCCAAAATGAGATCCAGAGGCGCTAAAGCCACTGACCTAGCAATTCTAGTAGTGGCTGCTAATGACGGCGTTAAACCCCAAACCAAAGAATCTTTAAAACACATCCAAAAAGCCAAAGTCCCCTTTTTAGTCGCCATAAATAAGATTGATTTACCCGAAGCTTCCTGTGATATGGTTAAAAGCCAACTAGCTGAACAAGAAGTTTTAATTGAAGAGTATGGCGGTAAAATAGTTTGTTTGGAAATATCAGCTAAACAAAAAAAGGGCTTAAAAGAACTTTTAGAAATGATCCTTTTAATGGCCCAAATGGAAGAACTTACCACTGATCCTAAAAAAAACTTTGAAGCTTTAGTAATTGAGTCCCGGTTGGACACTAAAAAAGGCCCTGTAGCAGTTTTACTAGTAAAAAATGGATTTTTAAAGGTAGGTGACAACCTAATAGCCGAAAACTGTAAGGTAAAAGTTAAGGCTTTAAAAAATGACCAGGGCAAAGAAATTAAAAAAGCTTACCCTTCTCAACCAGTTGAAGTGCTGGGTTTTAAAACCCCTCCACCAGTAGGAGCAATTGTTAATAAAACTAATGAGATTACTCCAAAAGATCCAATTCAAAAAGAAGACCCAATCATCCCTCATTCTAAAACAAAGCTGAAAACCAAGGCTGGTAAAACTAAAAAAGAAGAGGAAGAACCAGAAGAAAAAGAGGTTTTAGAAAAAAAAGAGGAAAAAATTAAATTGGTTTTAAAAGCTGATACCTTAGGCACTTTAGAAGCCATTAAGGCCAGCCTGCCAGATGAAATAGAAATAGTTGAGGCTCAAGTCGGCAACATCACTGAATCAGATATTTTACTAGCTCTCTCCTGTAAGGCAGAGATCATTGGTTTTAATGTTAAAACTCCAAAACAAAGTTTAAAACTGGCTCAAACTGAAGGAGTAGAAATAAAAAATTATCAGATAATCTATAAACTCCTAGAAGAATTAGAAAAAAAAGTCTTGAAAATCATGGAACCAACTATTGACGAAGAAATCTTAGCTGAGGGAGAAATTATTGCTGAATTTACTATTAAAGGTAGTCATATTGCTGGGACAAAAATTAAAAAAGGCAAAATCTCTAAAGGTGATAAAATCCACCTTAAAAGAAAAAATGAAATTATCGCCAACTCAAGAGTCAAATCCCTTCAAAAAGAAAAAGAAGAAGTAACTGAAATCAAGGCCGGTAACAATGCCGGAATTGTCCTTTCCCCTGATCTTGACTTTAATATTGGTGATGCTATAATATCCTATAGTGATAAAATTTAGCATTTATGAACACTGAAAATCAACTGGATTTTAATTCAGTTCAAGAAGCTTTAGATAAAGCTAACCAGATTTTAATTCTCACTCCTAATAACCCCAACCTTGATCATATTGCTGGGGCTCTGGCTTTGTATTTGACTTTAGAAAAGCAAAAAAAGGCCGTTAATATTGCTTCTCCCTCACCAATAACAGTTGGTTTTAACCGCCTTTTTGGAGTTAATAAAATAACTGACAGGATTGGTAACCGAAATTTAATTATTTCTTTTGAATATTTAAAAGACTCCATTGAAAAGGTTTCCTATAATATTGAAGAAAATAAATTCAATTTAGTGGTTGAGCCTAGAATCGGCTACCCCCCCTTAGACACTCAAAAAATCAACTATTCTTATTCTGGCAGTGGGGCTGATCTTTTAATTGTTGTCGGCGCTAATAAACTAGAAGATTTAAATCCCCTATATGAAAAGGAAAAACAAGTTTTTGAAAAAGCCAATAAAATTAATATTGACTATAAAAAGACCAATACTCGATTTGCCCAAATTAACCTTTTATACCCCCTAGCCAGTTCTTGTTCAGAAATTATTGTTACCTTAATAAAAAAATTAAATCTCCCAATTGACCAAGATACGGCCACTAATTTACTAGCTGGAATTGAAGCTAATACCTCCAATTTCCAATCTTTAACTACTTCAGCCACTAGTTTTGAAGCCGCTGCCTGGCTTTTAAAAAATGGGGCTAAAAAGGGTCATGTTCCGAAAATTGCTTCTTTAAGCCCAGCAGCAACTAAAACTTTTATCCCATCTCTTAGTATCCCTAGGCCTAACCCTTTATATCAGACTATACCTCAGCCTATACCACAGCCGATACCTCAACCCAATATTCCCCAGGTTAAAACCTTAACCCCACCACCACCATTCCAGGGTAAAAATCTGACTATAAATCAAATTCCACCTATAGAACAAAGTCAACCAACAACAATCCCTGAACCTATTAGCTTAACTCAAAAACCAATTTCAGATAAAAAAACTTCTGTTAAAGGCGATCAACCACCACCTGACTGGTTTAAACCAAAAATCTTTAAAAGTACTTCTTAAAACTAAGTCTTTATAATTTATGTTTTTTTTGATAAAATCCCCCTATGGCCTTAAATAAAAAAGAAAAGAAAAAAATTATTAACAAGTTTGCTATTAAAAAAGGCGATACTGGTAGCCCAGAAATTCAAATTGCCCTTTTAACCACTCAAGTTAAAAGTCTAAGCAAACATTTAAAAGAACATAAAAAAGATGTTCATTCAAGACGTGGTCTTCTGAGTATGGTCTCTAAAAGAAGAAGGCTTCTAAACTATTTAGATAATAAAGACAAAAAAAGACAAAAAGATATTATTACCAAGTTAAAACTTAAATAAGTTTTAAGATTTAATTATTCCAAATGAAAAAAACATCATTTCAATTTAGTGGCAAGGAAGTAAACCTTCAAACAGAAAAATTTGCCCCTCAAGCAAACGCCTCAGTTTTAGCTCAGATGGGGGATACGATTGTTTTAGCCACTGTTGTTTCCTCTCCTCCAAGAGAAGAGCTGGATTATTTTCCCCTTTATGTTGAATATCAGGAAAAACTATATGCTGGCGGAAAAATTAAAGGCTCCCGTTGGGTTAAAAGAGAGGGCCGACCGTCAGACGAAGCCATTCTTACTTCCCGATTAATTGACCGCTCCATTAGACCCCTTTTTCCCAAGGACTATAAAAATGAAGTCCAAGTTATTATTACTGTTCTAAGTTTTGATGATGAAAATGACCCTGACACCTTAGCTATTTTGGCTGTTTCCTCTGCTCTATCTATCTCTGATATTCCCTGGAACGGCCCAGTAGCGGCTGTTCGTCTAACTGACCCAGAATTTCCCAACTTAAATCTAGTTATTTCAGGAACTAAAAATGAAATAATTATGATTGAAGCTGGGGCTTCAGAAGTAAAAGAAGAAGAAGTTTTAAAAGCAATTAATAAAGGCTTTGCTGAAATTAAAAAAACTGTTTTGGAAATTGAAAAACTAGTTGAAAAAGATGGTCAAAAAAAGCAAACCTTTGAAGTTAAAAAAATTAATCCTGAATTACAAACTAAAGTGATTAAAAAAGCCAAAGCCAATATTTTAGACTTAATTAAAAACGGGGATAAAAATAAAGGCAAACTGGTTTTATTAGAAGAAATCAAAAAAGCTTTAGAAGAAGAACTTCAGGATGAACCCAAAAAAGAGATTAGAAAAATTGTAGATGACCTTTTCAAAAATCTTTTGAGAGACCAGGTTTTAGAAAAAAAGGTTCGCTATGACAAGAGAAAACCAGATCAAATCAGACAATTAAATATAGAAGTTGGTCTTTTTAAAAGAACTCATGGGACCGCTCTTTTTCAACGAGGCTTAACTCAAGCAATCACCATTACTACTTTAGGATCCCCTTCCTTAGAACAATGGATTGAAGGCATGGAAGGGGAAGAAAGAAAACGCTATATTCATCATTATTGCATGCCTCCATTTAGTGTCGGTGAAACTGGCAGAGTAGGCTGGCCTTCAAGAAGAGAAATTGGTCATGGTTCTTTAGCAGAAAGGGCCTTAGAGCCAGTTATTCCTGAAGAAAATGTATTTCCCTACACCATTAGAGTAGTTTCTGAAATCCTTTCTTCTAATGGTTCTACTTCAATGGCGTCTGTTTGCGGTTCTTCTCTCTCTTTAATGGATGCTGGTGTACCAATTAAAAAAGCGGTCGCTGGAATTGCCATGGGACTGATATTAAATCAAGATAAAAAAAATGACTATGTTATCTTAACTGACATTTTAGGCTTAGAAGACCACATTGGCGACATGGATTTTAAAGTTGCCGGTACCATTGATGGAATTAATGCTTTACAAATGGATGTTAAATCACTAAAAATCACTCCAGAATTACTAAAAGAAGGGTTAGAACAGGCTAAAAAAGCCCGACTCTTTATATTGGGAGAAATGAACAAAGTCCTTCCCGCTCCCAGAAGCTCAATTTCTCCTTATGCCCCGAAAATAGCCATCTTACAAGTTGATAAAGAAAAAATTGGTGAGGTAATTGGCCCAGGCGGAAAAATAATTAGAAAAATTATTGCCGAAACTGAAACCACCGTCGATATTGATGATGAAGGTAAAATTACCATTGCTAGCCAAAACCAAGAAAACATTAAAAAAGCAGTTGAATGGATTGAAGGTCTAACTAGAGAGGTTCAAATTGGAGAAGAATTCGAAGGCGAAGTAAAAAGGATTGAACCTTTTGGAGCCTTTGTCGAAATCCTGCCTGGAAAAGACGGCCTTGTTCATGTTTCTAGGATGTCAGCTGGCTTTGTTAAACACCCTGATGAAATTGTTAAACTGGGTGAAAAGGTTAAAGTTAAAGTAGTTGATGTTGATGATATGAAAAGAGTCAGTCTCTCTATGTTCTTTGGTGAAAAAGAAAAACCAAATAACGGAATAAATAGCCAGGCTCAACCAGGAAATAAAAGAAACTTTAAAGATAGTAGAAACAACAGACGTTCTTCAAATAAATCTTTAAGCTACAAAAAAAGGTTTTAATTTACCACCTGAAGTGGGCAAAAGCCCTATTAGCATCTGCCATTTTGTGATTATCTTCTTTTTTCTTAACCGCTCCACCTTGACTTTGAGAAGCATCAAGAATTTCGGCGGCTAATTTTTCTGAAAACTCATGATATTCTTTATTTGATCTTGATCGAGTGGCTTGAACCAACCAACGAATTGCCAAAGACTCTCTTTTATCACCTTTTACCGGTACTGGAATCTGATAAGCAGCTCCCCCAACTCTTCTTGATCTCACTTCCATATTAGGTTTAATATTTTCCAGAGCCCGGTGAAAAACATCCATTACCTCATTATCCTTGTCTTTATTTTTAATTATTTCCATCGCTTTATAAACATGCTTATAAGCAATCTGTTTCTTACCGTCTTTCATAATTTTATTAACCAGGCGTGTTATCTGACAGCTGTTATAAACTGGGTCAGGAGAAATTACTCTTTTTCTTACTTTTCCTGATCTAGGCATTTTGTTCTCCTTCCTTTTGAGGCTCGGGTGCGGCTTCGCTAGTCTCTGCTTGAGAAGCAACCCCTACTTTTCCGCCTATTCTAGTTCCATATTTTGATCGACCTTTTTTTCTGTTTTCTACCCCTAAAGTATCATATTTACCCCTAATAATATGGTATTTTACTCCAGGTAAATCCTTAACCCTTCCGCCCCGAACCATAACAATTGAGTGTTCAGCCAAATTATGGCCTTCTCCGGGAATATAGGCGGTAATTTCCTGCTTATTAGATAATCTAACCCGGGCTACTTTTCTTAAAGCTGAATTTGGTTTTTTAGGAGTAGCTGTTTTCACCACCGTACAAACACCTCTCTTTTGAGGATTAACACTTTTGGCCATCTGCCTTCTAGCACTATTAAAGGAACGACGCAAAGCCGTCGCTTTAATTTTTTTAGGCTTCCTGCCTCTTTTTTTTCTGATCAGTTGATTTATTGTTGGCATCAGCTTTTGATTTTACCATAGTCGGGATTAATCGACCAATAATTACATTTTCTTTTAAACCTAATAATCTATCTTCCTTACCAGTCATGGCTGCATTAGTTAAAACATTAGAGGTTTCTTGGAATGAAGCGGCTGAAAGCCAGGATTCAGTGTATAGCGAGGCCCGGGTAATTCCCAAGATAACTATTGTAGCAATAGCTGGTTCGCCCCCTTTGGCTAAAACAGCGGCGTTTTCTTCTTCAAATCTACCTCTTTCTATTAATTCACCGGGCAATAATGAAGTATCCCCCTGATTCTCAATCTTAACCTTATCACACATTTTTCTAACAATGATTTCAAAATGCTTATCATTAATAGGAACCCCTTGAGATTCATAAACCTTTTGGATTTCTTTAATTAAATACTTTTGGGCTTCCCTCAAACCTCTAACTTTTAAAACTTCCTTAAGGTCTAAACTGCCTGAAGCTAATTGAAACCCTGCTGGAATCAAATCTCCATCTTTAACATTTAAAATACTGTTCAAAGGAACCAAATATTTATTTTCTTCTGCCGGCTTAAAATTAACATTTTTAACCAAAACCTCATAACCCTGGGGTGTTTCAGTAATTTCTACTTTACCACTTATTTCTGATAATGGAGATAAAACTTTAGGAATTCTGGCTTCAAAAAGTTCCTCCACTCTAGGTAAACCCTGAGTTACATCTAAACCAATAATCCCACCAGTATGTTTAACCCTCATAGTTAGCTGAGTTCCTGGTTCACCAATACTTTGAGCAGCCACCACTCCAACCGGATTACCATGCTCAACTAATTTCTTTTCCGATAAATCCCAACCATAACAGGCTTGGCAAAGCCCATATCTAGCTTTACAAGTCAAAGGACTGCGAATAAAAACCTCATCAATTTTTGCTTTACCTAAGCTCTCTAGTTTTTCCTCATTAATAACTTCTCCTTTTTTAAGTAAAACCTTACCAGTTTTTAAATCTTTGAGGTCTTTAGCTAAAACCCTACCTAAAACCCTACCTAAAAATGATTTAGATCGATTACCACTTTTACTAATTGTAATTCCCTCTTTAGTCCCACAGTCATCTTCTAAAATAATAACATCATGGGAGGTATCAACTAGACGACGGGTTAAATAACCAGCATCAGCTGTCTTAATGGCTGAATCAGTTAAGCCCTTTCTTGACCCTCTAGTAGAAGAAACATACTCAAATACAGATAAACCCTCTTTAAAATTAGATTTAGTTGGCAGTTCAACAATTTTTCCCAAAGGATCAACTACTAATCCCCTCATGGCTGATAACTGCTTTACTTGGTCCTTAGAAGCTCTAGTTCCACCAGAATTAATTATAATTTTAACACTGTTACTGGGTTTAAAATCATCCCAGGTTTTTTTAGCAATTACGTCAGTTGTATCCATCCATAATTCATTAGAAAGCCGTTGTTTTTCTCCGATAGTAATCAATCCCTGAGAAAAATTTTCCTCAATTTGAGCCGCTTTTTTATTAGATTCCTCAATAATTTTTTCTTTTTCTGGAATTATCTTACAATCTGAGGCAGCTACTGAAAGACCAGACAGAGTAACAACTTCAAAACCAAGATCTTTAAGATCATCAATTAGTTTAGCTGTCTTTTTCTTACTTAAAATGCTGAAAGCTTTTTTAACGATTGACTTAAGATAAAAAGAATTGACTTCTTGATTAATATAACCAAACTCACTAGGAATTACTTCATTAAACAAAACTCTTCCAACTGAAGTAGTTAAGATTTTTTTATTAATTCTTATTTTTACCTTTTGTCTTAAATTAATTTTACCCTCCCTGTGGCATAAAACAGCTTCATCTGGGCTAGAAAAAATTATGTCTTCTCTTTCTTTTAGGCGGGAATCAATGGTAGTTAAGTAATAAGCCCCTAAAGCCATTTCTTTATTAGGTAAAGTTATAGGTGATCCATCAGCTGGCTTTAAAAGGTTACAAATTGGAAGCATCAAGTCTTCTGCTTCTTTCATTGCCTTTTTAGTTAGAGGAACGTGGACGGCCATCTGATCTCCATCAAAATCAGCATTATAACCAGCACAAACACAAGGATGAAGCTGAATCGCGCTTCCTTCAATTAAAACCGGATAAAAAGCTTGAATCCCAAGCTTATGAAGAGTAGGAGCTCGATTCAATAAGACTGGATGTTTACGAGTTATTTTCTCTAAAATATCAAAAACTTCTGGCGGTCGACGCTCTAAAACATGCTTGGCATTTTTTACATTAGGAGCTAAACCAGTAGCAATCAATTCATGTAAAACATATGGCTTAAACATCTCTAAAGCCATTTCTTTGGGTAAACCACACTCATCAAGTTTCAAATCCGGACCAACAACTATTACACTTCTACCTGAATAGTCTACTCTTTTACCTAGAAGGTTTTGTCTAAAACGTCCCTGCTTACCCCTTAACATGTCTGAAAGCGACCTAAGCTCTTTAGTCCCTTTTCTGATTGTCCTTTTTGATTGAGAAGCATCAATTAAAGTATCAACCGCTTCTTGAAGCATTCTTTTTTCATTATGAAGAATTATTTCTGGTGCTCCAAGACTAATTAAATGCTTTAAACGATTATTTCTATTTATAACTCGACGATAAAGATCATTAAGGTCTGAAGTGGCAAAACGTCCACCAGACAACTGAACCATTGGTCTTAAATCAGGCGGAATAACTGGTAAAATTTTTAGAATCATCCATTCTGGATTAATCTTTGCCAAATTCATTCCCTCAATCACCCGAAGTCTTTTTATCGCCTTAATCCTCTTTTGGCCCGATGAACTATGAACAGTTTTCCTTAAACCAACTGTTAACTTCTTTAAGTCAATTTCCTTAATTAAGTCCAGAATGCTTTCCGCCCCCATGCCAACTTTTATAAAAGAGTCCGCCCTATAATCTGAAAGTCTAATATATTCTTCTTCAGATAAAACACTTTTCACTTCTATCTTTTTAACAATTTCCGCCACAGTTTTATATATTTCTTTAGCTGTTTCTTCTTCTGAATCAAGATTTTCCTTAGCATTGGCTTGTTTTTGCTTATGTTTAATTTTTGCTTCTTCTAGGGTCAATTCTTGCTGCTCTTTAGATTTAATCTTGTTCTTAATTTCCTTAATTTCTTTTTTATATTCTTTTTTTAATTGTTCTATTTCTTTTTGGTAATCTTTTTCTAATCTTTCTTCAGTTTTTTTAAGATCAATCCCTAAATTATTTAAGACTTCTTTTCTTTTAGTTTTATCTGTCTTTAAAACCAAATAACGAGCAAAATAAATAACCCCAGCTAGATTTCTAGGACTAATATCTAAAAGAAGAGATAGTTTTGAAGGGGCTCCTTTAAAAAACCAAACATGAGCAACCGGAGAAACTAAATTAATGTGACCCATTCTTTCTCTTCTTACCCTAGATTGAGTAACTTCCACTCCGCATTTATCACAAATAATTCCCCTGTATCGAATCCGCTTATACTTACCACAATAACATTCCCAATCTTTAGTTGGTCCAAAAATTCGTTCACAAAAAAGGCCATCTTTTTCTGGTTTTAAAGTTCGATAATTAATTGTCTCCGGTTTAGTTATCTCTCCATGAGACCAAACTTTAATCTCTTCGGGTGAAGCGAGTTTAATTGTTAGTGTTTTAAAACCCATAATATTTTTCATTTTTTCTTCTCCGCTGGTTTTTCCTGGTTGGCTTTTTTACTTTTTTTCCTGGTTGGCTTTTTTACTTTTTTCTCTTCATTTTTCACCAATTCTTTTGTTCCTTCTTCATCTTCACCAGGAATTACATTTAAACATAAACTATTAAGTTCTTTTACTAAAACCTTAAAAGATTCAGGAATAGTTGCTTGAGGAATATCAACCCCTTTAACAATGGCTTCAAAAGCTTTACCTCTTCCAACTACATCATCGCTTTTAATCGTCAGCATTTCTTGTAAAACATGAGCGGCACGATGAGCTTCCAAAGCCCAAACTTCCATTTCTCCTAATCTTTGTCCTCCCATTTGAGCTTTACCACCAAGGGGCTGCTGAGTAACCAGTGAATAAGGACCTGTTGATCGAGCATGAGTTTTATCCTCAACCATATGGACTAATTTCAGAATATAACCAATCCCGACAACAGTTTTTTCTTTAAAAGGTTCACCAGTTCTACCATTAAAAAGCTGCGACTTACCATCAACTGGCAAGCTAGCCTTTTTAAGCAATGATTTTATTTGTTCTTCTTTTATTTTTTCAAAAACCGGCAGGGCCACCTTCATTCCCAATTTCCGAGCTGCCCAACCAAGATGAGCCTCTAAAAGCTGACCTAAATTCATTCTTGCTAAAACAGAAAGAGGAGAAATAATAATATCAATTGGGGTTCCATCCTCCAAGTAAGGCATATCAGCTACCGGAACTATTCTAGAAATTACTCCCTTGTTACCATGACGACCAGCCAATTTGTCACCAATAACAACTTTTCTAATTTGAGCTACTTTTACTTTGACCAGTTTGTTAACACCTGGGTTTAATTCATCTCCTTTTTCTCTATCTAAAATCTTTACATCTATTACTGTTCCTCTTTCACCATGAGGCATTCTTAAAGAGGTATCTCTTACTTCTCTGGCTTTTTCACCAAAAATTGCCCTCAGCAATCTTTCTTCAGCACTTAATTCAGTTTCTCCCTTGGGAGCAATCTTGCCAACTAAAATATCGTTTGGTCCAACCTCACTCCCGACTACTACCACTCCGTCTTTAGCTAAGTTTGCCAAATCCAACTCACTAACATTAGGAATATCTCTTGTTAATTCCTCTGGTCCTAATTTAGTATCCATTACTGTCGATTCATACTCATTAATATGAATCGAGGTTAAAATATCTTCCTTTACTAATCTGTCAGAAATTACAATTGCATCCTCATAGCCTAAACCCTCAAAAAAACTGTAAGCAATTAGAAGATTTTGACCAAGAGCCAATTCACCATTATCACATGCTGGACCATCAATGATTATTTGGTTTTTTTTAACATTCTGCCCTAGTTGAACCATTGGTTTCTGAGAATAACAAGTATTTTGGGAGGTTCTCATAAATTTCTCAACGTCATAGGTAACTTCGTTTTCTTTTACACTAATTGATCTAAAACTATCAATCTTATTTTCCTTTAATTTTTTTAATTCTTTTCTTTCAGATTTTATTACTACTTTGCTAGCATCTAAGTAAGTAACTTTACCGGCAAATTTAGACTTAACCACTCTTCCCATAGCTTGAGGAATAACTTTTTCCATGCCTGTACCAACAACTGGGGATTCTGGTTTAACTAAAGGAACTGCTTGACATTGCATATGAGTACCCATTAAGGCCCGATTTGCCTCATCATGAGCTAAAAAAGGAATTAAAGAAGCTGACGTTCCAATCACCTGTTGAGAAATACAGTCAATTAATTGGATTTGTCCTACTAGAGCTTCTTTAAATTCTCCTTTATATCTAATTGGCACCCATCTATCAAGAATAAAACCATCTTTATCTATTTTTACTTCTGCATGAGTAATATAATAATCTTCCTCATCATCAGCCGATAAATAAATAATTTCATCGGTTATTTTCATTTTACTCTTACCATTAACGTTTATTTTTTCTACTTTGCGATAAGGGGTCTCTAAAAATCCATATTGACTCACATTAGTATATAAAGCCAAATAAATAACCAAGCCTATGTTTGGTCCCTCTGGCGAACGGACTGGACAAATCCGCCCATACTGAGATGAGTTAATGTCTCTCATGGAAAAGGAAGCTCTTTCTTTAGTAACTCCACCTCTTCCCATAACAGAAAGTCTTCTTAAATTATCTAATTCAGATAAAGGATTTGTTTGATCAAGAATTGTCGATAATCGATTCCTTCTAAAAAAATCATTAATTACGGCAATCATTGGTCGAGGATTAATTAAGTTTGAAGGTGTCACTAAAATGTCAGCTTTAGCTAAACTCATTTTTTCTCTTATGGAACGCTCTAGTCTTAAAAGCCCCAGGCGAAAAGCATTAGCCATAACTAACTCACCAACTCTTCTTACTCTTCTATTGGATAAATGATCAATATCATCAACCCTACCTTGATCATTTTGAAGTTTAACTAAATATTTTAAAGCCGCCGCAAAATCATCTAGAGTTAAAATTCTTTTTTCTTCGTCAACATCAATTCCTAATCTTTTATTTAGCTTAAAACGGCCAACTTCTCCCAAATCATATCTTTTGGGATCTAAGAACATATTATAAAAAAGTTGCCGGGCATTTTCTAAAACTGCTGGTTCTGAAGGTCTCATTTTTTTGTAAATTTCAATTAAAGCTTCTTCTTGATTTTTGGACGGATCTTTTTCAATAGTCGCTTTAATATATTGATGATCATCATCAATATCAACATCTTTGAAAACAGCTAGTATTTCTTCGTCTGTCGCCATTCCAGCTGCCCTTAAAAGAACAGTGGCAGCTAATTTACGCCGGCGATCTATTTTTATTACTAAAGCATCATTCCTGGAAACAACAAGCTCTAACCATGATCCTCTCAAAGGCCTTAATTCGGCCCGATAAAACATTCTATTAGAAGAAGGGTCAAGTTCTCCGGAATAAAAAATGCCGGCACTTCTAACCAGCTGATTAACAACAGCTCTTTCAATTCCATTAATAATAAAGGTTCCGTTTTCAGTCATTCTGGGAATATCACCCAGAAAAATTTCTTCCTTGACTTTTTCTCCAGTTTGTTTATTTTCCAACCAAACTTTAATTCTTAAAGGCATATCATAATTAAGGCCCTTATCAATTGCTTCAGAAGGAGAATGCTTTGACTTGGCAAAATGATAACTGTTATAACCTAAAGTCCAGTTTTTACCAGTAAAATCATCTATGGGAAAAGCTTCAACCAAACACTCTTCAATTCCATTCTCTAAAAAATCTTTATAAGATTCTTTCTGGACTTTTAAAAGATCCATTTCCGGCAGTTTCTTGTATTTTTTCCCCCAGAAAGATCGCTGAATATTGGTTTTTTTAATCATTTAATACAAAGCAGGCAGGGCCAGTAAAAAATTCAGGCTTTTTTGCCTGAATTCAATTTTACTGGTATGTTTATAAAAATTTTCTCAAGAATAACTCTTAATTCTTTACAAATATAAATGCAAAAAAAGACATACTAAAATATGCCTAACCTTAGTCTTAAAATAGTTTATATCATTTTAGGAAGTTCTTGTCAAGAAGTTAAAGACAATCCTCAAAAATGGCTTCTGATTAAAATCGACAATTTCCATAATTTTAGAATCTAATTTCAAACTCTTCCTGAAAAACTGCCACTTATTAATAAAAAATTTTCTAATTTCAAATTTTCTAATTAAAATATTGGTGGCTCGGAGAGCGTAACTTTAATATAACCACTCAACTGTCTTGTATTATCAAGGCTTTCTCTGACTTTAGGCTTGTTCAGCAAATTAGGGAAGAAATAGAAAAAGTGAAAATGACAAAACCTTACTTAAAAGATGCAACTTCACTAACTAGCTGTCTAAAGCCTGCATAATAAGCCATGCCCCAAATAGGTGTTCCTTGAAAATAAGTCGCTTTCCCTGTTGACAACTCAACCACTATTGGAAATTCAAAAGAAGACCAGTGTTTTGGCGGACAATCATTTTCTATTACTTGACGTACACTGTCTTGGAGTTTGTCAACAAAAATAATTGAAAAAGCCCAAAATCCTCCAAATAAACCAGGTGGTAATTTATTGCTACGATTACTCCCTGTTTACCCAAAACTTTGATTTGAAAAGGCTTTAATATTTGCTACAGTAGCGTCTTTTAAATAGCCTGCGGTAAAAAAGTAGTCGGATATGCCAAATTTACTAAATTCAAACTTAGATAAATGTCCAATCATTAGATACTTGAAATCACCATATTGAATATTTTCCTGAATACCATAACCTTTTACCTGGAGGTTCTTTTTAACCTGTTCGACTAAAAAATTTATATCCATATTATTTTCTCCTTACTAGTAGAACTCGAACCTATAAATTAACTCATTTCTTCAAATTCTTGTAAAAGTCTTTTTTGTTCTCTCGTGAGTTTTTCTGGAATAGTGACTACTAAACGGATATATTGATCTCCTTTTCCAAAACCTTGTGGACTAGGAATACCTTTGCCCCTTAGCCTGATCATAGTTCCTGGTTGAGTTCCTGTCCTAATCTTTATTTTCATCTCCTTATCCAGGGTCGGGATTTCAGTCGTTCCCCCTAGGGTTGCCAAAACAAAAGGGATTTCGTGGTTTATAAAAATGTCCCTTCCATCTCTTTTAAAAACTGGATCTGGTTTTACGTCAAAACTAACAATAAAATCTTTAAATTTAATTCTAATCCCATCATCTACTCCTGCTGGAACTTTGATTTTATATTCTTTTCCCTGATGAATAATTGTTTTTTCAGTTCCTTTGGCTGCCTCTAAAAAGTCTAAACTAAGGCTATACCTTAGTAACTGTGGCCCTCTCCTAAAAGGTGAGCCTCCGCCAAAAAAAGCTTCAAATATTTCAAAAGGGTCAGAAAAACCGCCAAAGTCAACACCACCAGTTTGCCCACCACTATTGGTTGTATAAGTATAAGTAAAGGGTCCTGATTTATAGGTTCTGCCAGCAGGGCCTGTTCCTCCAAAGCCAGCTGTTTGGTCAAAAGCATCATGACCAAACTGGTCATAAGTTTGTTTCTTTTTGGGATTAGATAAAACTTCGTAAGCTTCGTTAATTTCTTTAAATTTCTCAGCTGCCCCTTTTTCTTTGTTTTTATCAGGGTGATATTTCAGGGCTAAACCCCGGTAGGCTTTTTTAATTTCAGCCTCTGAAACATTCTTAGAAACACCAAGAATGTCGTAATAATCTCTTTTTGAAACCATAAATTAATTCTATCATTGGGGGCTCGCCCTAGGCGAGCCCCTTATATATTCCCAATCATTAGATCTAATTATTCTTCAACTACTTCACCCTCTTCAGCCTTAACTTTGTCTCCTTTATCTGACTCTTTCTTGTCTACTTCTTCTTTTTCCTTCTTTTTATCTTCTCCTTGTTTTTCCTTGTCTTGATACATAGCTGCCCCAACTGTCTGTAGTTTTTCAGATAAGGATTTGGTTGCTTCTTCAATCTTTTCCTTAGTCAAACTTTCTTCTTTAAGTAAGTCTTTGACTTTCTTAATTTCCTCTTCAACATCTTCTTTATCTTTTTTATTAACCTTATCACCAGCGTCTTTAAGAGTCTTTTCAGCGGTAAAGACTAGGGTGTCTGCTTGATTACGAGCATCAACCAGCTCTTTTTTCTGCTTATCTTCTTCAGCATGTTTTTCTGCTTCTTTGGTCATTTTGTCAATTTCTTCCTCAGAAAGACCAGTTGAGCCTTTAATAGTAATGCTTTGCTCTTTATTAGTAGCTTTGTCTTTAGCAGTGACATTTAAAATTCCATTAGCATCAATATCAAAGATTACTTCAATTTGAGGCACCCCTCTAGGAGCCGGTGGAATCCCATCAAGAACAAATCTTCCTAAAGATTTGTTATCAGCGGCCATTGACCTTTCCCCCTGAAGGACATTAATCTCAACCTGGGTTTGATTGTCAGCCGCTGTTGAAAAAACCTGAGATTTGCTAGTAGGCACAGTTGTATTCCTCTCAATTAAAGGGGTAGAAACCCTGCCAAGAGTTTCTAAACCCAGGGTTAAAGGAGTAACATCTAAAAGTAGAATATCTTTAACATCACCCGCCAAGACTCCACCCTGAATTGCTGCCCCAACAGCCACTACCTCATCGGGATTAACTGATTTATTTGGTTCTTTCCCAAAATATTTCTTTACCAGGGCTTGAATTTTAGGCATCCTTGTTTGGCCACCAACTAAAATCACCTCATCAACTTTTTTAGGATCTAACTTGGCGTCTTTCAAGCAGGCATCGACTGGTTTCATTGTTTTTTCAATTAAATCATCAACTAATTCTTCTAGTTTAGCCCTACTTAGCTTCATTGTTAAATGAAGCGGCTGGCCTGATTTTCCCTGAGTAATAAAGGGCTGATTAATTTCTGTTTCTGTAGAAGAAGAAAGTTCAATCTTAGCTTTTTCAGCTGCATCTTTAATTCGCTGAAGTGCCTGCTTATCTTTTTTTAAATCAATTCCCTGCTCTTTTTTAAACTCGGAAATAATCCAGTCAATAATCTCTTGATCAAAATCATCACCACCCAAAAAAGTGTCACCATTAGTAGCTTTAACCTCATAAACACCATCTCCAAGTTCTAAAACTGAAATATCAAAAGTCCCGCCACCTAAATCATAAACCGCGATTGTTTCTGTTTTTTTCCTTTCCATTCCATAAGCTAAAGAAGCAGCAGTTGGCTCATTAATAATTCTTTTTACTTTCAAACCAGCGATCTCACCTGCTTGCTTAGTCGCTTGACGCTGAGCATCATTAAAATAAGCAGGAACAGTAATGACCGCTTCGTCTACTTTGGTACCCAAATAGCTTTCAGCATCTTTTTTGGCTTTTTGTAAAATCTTGGCGGAAATTTCTTGAGGGGTATATTCTTTACCTTTTATTTCTACTACTGCCATTTGATCTTTTCCAGCTTTAATTTTGTATTGAACCATTTTTTTGGCTTTTTCTGATTCAGGATCATCAATCTTTCTTCCCATTAAACGCTTAATACTGTTAATTGTGTCTTCTGGATTAAGAATCATTTGCCTTTTAGCTACCCGACCGACTAAATTCTTAACCGGCTCAACCACTGAAGGAATTAAATTCTCTCCTTCACTACTGGGGATTACTTTAGGCTTACCGCCCTCCATAACAGCGACACAAGAATTGGTTGTTCCTAAGTCAATACCAATTATTTTACTCATTTTATTAACCTCCTTTACCAACTTTTACTTTAGCTGGCCTTAATACTTTATTATTTAACAAGTAACCTTTTTGAACCACTTCTAAAACTTGATTATTATTCCCTTTAATCATTTCCACACAATCCATTTTTTCTGGATCAAAAAACTTTTTAATTACTTTTATTTCTTCTACCCCTTCACTTTTAAAAACAGCCCGGAATTGATCCATTGCTATATTAAGTCCTTTATTCATAAGGTGTTTTTCTGCTCTTTCCAAATCATCTAAAACAGTTAAAAATTTATCTAAAAGAGTAGCATTAGAAAACTTCACAAAATTATTTTTATCTGTCTCTATTCTTTTTTCTAAATTGGCATAGTCTGCCAAAGCTCTTTTCCATTTTCCTTCTAAATCATTAATTAGAATTTGCAAATTGGCTATCTCTTTTTTATCTGTTATTGGCTTTTTATTCTTCATTCTTTATTATTTACTTTATTTGGACTAATAATTATTTTTCAATATTTAAAAATTTATTTATATAGACTGAGAAATTTCATTTAATAAACTACCAAAGTACTTTAATGTTGGAATAATATGAGAATAATTAAGTCGGCAAGGACCAATTACTCCCAAAGAACCCTTTATTTTATCTTTTAAATTAAAGTTGGTAAAAACTAAACTACAGGGTTCAAGCAATTCTAAACCAAAATCATCTCCCATTAAAGCATGAACTATCTCTTCGCTGTCATCCTGACTAAAAAACTCATCCATCCGTTTAAAATCTTCAATAATAGTAAGGACTGTTTTAGTCACGTCAATATCGTAAAATTCAGGAATATCTAAAATATTGGCATAGCCAGAATGATAAATCTTACCCTGATTGGTGGTAGTAATAGCCAAAACTCCGGTTTTTTCTGCTAAACTTCTGGTAATCTCCTGAAGAAGAATGTCTACTTGATTTCGATTATCCCAAACCCTTTCTTTAACTGCGACTTCTTCTGTCACCCCTAATTCTTTTTCTTCCATTAGTTGATTAATATAATATTTAAGAGCGATTGGCGTTGGGGTTCTACCTGAAGAAACATGAGATTGTTTAAGTAACCCCATCTTAGTTAAATTAACCATTTCATTTCTAATAGTGGCTGGTGAAACACCTAAATTATATTTTTTATCCAAAGTTTCTGAGCCAACTGGTCCAGCTGTTTCTATATATTCTTCAATAACTGACTTTAAAATTTGAGTTTGCCGATCATTTAAATCAAACATTATTTCATCTCCATGGACAAGAATAAAAACTAATCTATATAAAAAATATTATTAGCACTATTAAAGCATGACTGCTAAATATTGTCAAGGGGCTTTAATGAAGTTATTTTTCTATCTCTAAAACAGCCATAAAGGCTTCTTGAGGAAGATTAATTCTCCCAATCTGTTTCATTCTCTTCTTTCCTTTTTTTTGCTTTTTTAAAAGTTTGTCTTTCCTGGTTTGATCACCTCCATAAAGTTTGGCCGTCACATCTTTACGATAAGCCTTAACTGTTTCTCGAGCAATAATTTTTCCATTTAGACTAATCTGAATTGGAACCTCAAAAAGCTGCTTAGGAATAACCTCCTTAAGTTTTTTTGCCAGTTTTTTGGCCACCTTCTCGCCTTTTTCTTTATTAACAATCATTGATAAAACCTCTACTTTTACCCTTTGAATCAAAACATCTAATTTAACCGCCTTAAAAGGACGAAAGTCAGCTAGCTGATAATTAAAGCTGGCAAAACCTGAAGAAACAGACTTTAGTTGATCATAAAACCCTCCAACCAATTCAATTAAAGGCAATTCGTATTTTAAATTAATATAATCACCAAAATATTCTTGATTAACAAATCTACCTCTTTTATTTTGACAAAGTTCAAAAACTGGTCCTAAATATTTTATTGGTGTAAAAATTGAGGCGGTAATCCAAGGTTCTCGGACTTCTTTTATTTGGGATAAATCATCTATCTCACTAGCACTATGGATTTTTAATAAACTGCTATCTTTTTTTACAATCCAATATTCCACGCTGGGACTAGTTATCACAATGGAAAGATTGAAATCCTCTTCTAATTTTTCCTGAGTAATTAGAGCGTGAAAAATTCCTAAAAAGCCCAACCGAAAACCTTTACCCAATGCTGGAGAAGAAACCGGGTTAAAACCCAAAGAAAAGTCATTTAATTTTAATTGTTTTAAAGAATCATCTAAAATAATATAGTCTTTATTTTCTACCGGGTAAAAATCAAAAAAAACCACTGGTTTTGGCTCCTGGTATCCTAGTAAAGGCTTAACTCCAATCTTTTCATTTTTAGTTTTTAAACTAGTTAAAGTATCTCCCACATGAGAATGAGAAATCTCTTTTAAACCAGTGGCGAGATAACCGACTTCTCCGGGTCCAATTTTATCAACTGGAGTCATTTTAGGAGTTAAAAACCCAATTTCTAAAGGCTCAAACTTTAACTTGCTTGCCAAAAATTGTAAAATAGGCGGTGTTTTCTGATTTAAGTCTAAAAAACCGTCAAATATCCTTAGATAAACAATTACTCCTTTGTGAGAATCATAAAAAGAATCAAAAACTAAGGCTTTTAAAGGCTTCTCTTTTTGACCCTGAGGAGGAGGAATTTTTTTAATCACTTCTTCCAAGACTTGATTAACATTTTCGTCATCTTTGGCAGAAACAAAAATTACTTCATCTTTTTTAAAATTGAAGTTTTGACAAAGTTCAGCTGCTGTTTTCTCAACTTGAGCGTTGTAAAGATCAATTTTGTTAACCACTGGAATTATCTTTAAACCAAGCTTTTTTGCCAACTGATAATTAACCAAAGTTTGAGCTTGAATTCCCTGACTGGCATCAACTAAAAGAATTGCTCCCTCACAACAAGCTAACGACCTTGAAACCTCATAGGAAAAATCAATGTGTCCCGGCGTATCAATAAGGTTAAAAATATAGTTTTTATAATTCATCCTTACTGGCGCTAGCTTAATAGTTACTCCTCTTTTTTGAGCAATTGGGTGAGAATCTAAAAAGCGTTCATGCATTAAACGCTTAGCCACTGTTCCAGTTCTTTCTAAAAACCGATCGGTTAAGGTGGTTTTACCGTGATCAATATGGGCAATAATTGAGAAGTTACGAATGGAATTGAGTGGATTCATCATGGACCTCAATCGGTTCTAAGCTTTTTCCGCGGAGTATTTTTTGGAAATCTTCTGCTCTTTCAAAAAGTTTAGAAAAACTCATAAATATTTCCACTCTAAAAAGCCAACTTAGGAAAAAATAAACGGCAAATCCAAACAAAGAAGCAATAATAGTTAACAATAAAAGCCCCCCCACTCTAGTAGTATCAAAAACCAATTGATCAAGTAATTTCATCGGAATATAAAGGGCAAAAGCAGTAATAAAAGAAACAATAAATATTTTTAAACTGGAGTGGAAAAGTCTTTGTTCTTTAAATCCCTTAACTTTTTTATTTAAAAAAATAAGTAAAAGGGAAGCGTTTAATATATTAGCAATTGAAGTTGATAGTCCCAAACCCCAAACTGGCAGTTTTAAAACTAAAATAAAGTAAATACTAGTAAAAACATTAGTTAAAACACTCAAGGCACCAATAAAAACCGGGGTTTTTGTATCCCGAAGGGCGTAAAAAGCCCTGGCTAAAATGTGAACCGCTGCCTGAGCAAACAAAGACAGACTAAAAAAAGCCAGCACCTGCCCAGTTAAAAGGGTTGCTTGCCAATCAAAACGAGCCGCTCCAAAAACCAATCTCACTACTGGAACCCGCAAGATTATGAGCAAAACCGAAAAGGGCATTACTAAAAATATAATTTGTTGAAAAGAAGTGGAAAGAGTTTTCTTAAAATTACCCAAATCCTTTTTATCTCCCTCTTCTGCCAGGGTTGGCAAAGCAGCCTGAGCAATAGTGGCTCCAAAAAGACCAACTGGCAATAATTGCAAATGTTGAGCAAAATTAAGATAAATTAATGAACTGGCAGAAATCAAAGAAGCCAAAGCAACATCAACCGTATAATCTATTTGAGAAACAGCCAAGCCAATTGTCCGAGGCAACATCAACCGACCGATTTCTTTTACCTCTTTCTGCCTCCAATTAAAAGTCAGACGATATTTTAATCCTAAGCTCTTTGCTTGAGGCAGCTGAATAATAAAGTGAAGAAAAGTTCCAATAATAACTCCTAAAGCCGGGCCATAAATTCCTAATTTTGGCGATAGAAAAATAATCCCAACAATAATCCCCAAATTATAAAGAACTGGGGCTAAAGCAGGAATTAAAAAACGCTTAAAAGATTGTAAAATTCCTGTTAAATAATTTGACAAAATGAAGAAAAACTGAGCTACAATCATGACCCTAGTTAAATTAGCCATCAACACTAACTCTTCCTGATTAAAACCCGGGGCAATTAATTGAGATAACTTTTTAGCATAAAAACAAATAAAAATGGACAAAACAAAAAACCCCACCAAACCTATATTTAAAACCGAAGAGGCCACCTGCCAAGCAAGCTCCTTTTTCTTTTTAGAAATCAAGGAAGTCATCACCGGTATAAAAGCAGTCGCCAAAGCTCCCATGACTAGAAGTTGAAAAATCATATCCGGTAAGCGAAAAGCAGCAAAATAAACTCCCAAAGTGGCAGAAGAACCAAAATAAGAAGCTAAAAGGCGGTCTCTAATTAAACCTAATATTCTAGAAGCAGCCACGTTTACCATAATTACTGTTGCCGCTGAAAGAATGTTTGTTTGCCGGCTCAACAAAATTAAGGCACCGTTTCTTAAAATATTGTTTTTTGCCTTCATGGGATATAGTATATTGAAATTAACTTGTATTTTAAAGAGGAAAATAATATAATCAGAAACTATTAATTCATAATTTTAATTAAAAAAAACAATTATGCCAATTACAAAATCAGCTACTAAAGCCTTAAAAAGAGATAAAAGAAGAACAGAAGTCAATAAGGTTAATAGAACAAAATATAGATCGGCCATAAAAGAAATGCGCCAGAAGCCAAGTCTAACAGCCTTAAAAAGGGTTTATTCTTATCTGGATCGAGCAGTAAAAAAAAATCTAATTCATAAAAACAAGGCCTCCCGCTTAAAATCAAGGTTGGGAAAACTTATAAAAAAAGACTAATTACTATTCCTTCCTCTTTACAATTGCCTGACTAAAATCTTATACTTTAACTGTGGCTGCCCAAAAAAAATCAATCAATTTCTTATTAAAAGAAAGCGAATTAGAAAAAAACGCTTTTGGAAAAATTTTAAAGTGGTCTTTAAATATTGGCCGCTACATTGTTATTTTTACTGAATTAATTGTCATTATTATTTTTGTCTTAAGATTTAAACTCGACCAAGACCTTAATGACCTTCGGGGAGAAATAGAGGAAAAAATGGCAATTGTTATTGCTTCAGCTGAACTAGAAAATGAAGTCCGCTTTGTCCAAAAACGCCTAAAATCAGTTAGTTCTATTCAAAATGGTGAAACTGAATTCTCCTCAATTATTAATGAATTAACCCAACTCACTCCCCTAGAAGTGGTTTTTGACAACTTAGACTTAAATGAAAACAGTGTTTCTTTTACAGGCACCAGCTTATCCAATGCTGGCCTAGCTACTCTTTTGAGTGGATTAAAATCAAATGATTCCTTTGAAAAAATTGATCTAGGAAGTGTTACCTCTGGTGGAGAAAAAGATCCAGGCTTAAAATTTAGAATTACCGCCAGCTTAACCAAATGAAAAAACAATTAAAGCCCGAAGGCAAAAATTACCAACTTTATTTAAATAAATCAAAAGAGCTTTACCAGAAGCCTCTTTTTAAAGCTTCTTTTAATCTCGGTTTAACCCTTTTGGTGGTTACTTTTTTTGCTCTTTTTGCTGTCAAACCAACCATAAAAACAATTATCAATCTTAGAAAAGATTTAAAAGAAAACCAAAGAGTTAAAGACAGTTTAGAAAAAAAGATTACTGATCTTAATAAGGCCAAAACTACTTATGGTCAAATTAGTGAAGACCTCCATTTAATTGATATGGCCTTACCCAAACAAGCAGATTTTAAAACATTAGCCGCCCAAATTAATTATCTAACCTATTCTAATAAATTAACCCTTTTATCAGCTTCCTATGGAGGTTTTAGCTTAATCGATGATGGCTTAACTGAAATAACCAAAAAAAAACAAGTCAAAGGACCAGCTAACTCCCTTGAGTTCAATCTTACCATTACTGGTTCTTTAACCAATATTAGAAAATTTTTAGGAGAATTAGAGCAACTAGAAAGGTTAATTCAGATTAAATCTGTTGGCTTTTCACCCAAAAGCAGTCAAAATGAACTAACTCTTAATTTAAACTGTCAGGCCTTTTGGTTAGAAAACAAAATAGAAAATTAAATAATGAAAAAAAATAAAGATAAAGGAAAAGGTTTACTTAACTTGGTTGTTTTAACAACTTTAGCTTTCTTAACCTGGGTTGGATTTGATATTTACCGGTCTTCCAAAAAATCATCAATTCCGGCTGATATTAAAAAACAAATAGAACCCCTAGATCCTAATTTTGATTTAAAAACCCTTGAGTCTTTAAAAGAAAGAAAACAAATTAAGGAAAAAGATCTCCAATCAGTTCCAGAAATAACTGAATTTGAGTTTGAAGAAGAAACAGCTACTGCCGAAACTGAAGTTGACAATGTTTCTAAAAAAGAAATTTCCGAAAAGGAAAATTAATAATGGCTAAAATTCTTAGTAAAAAATTACCCACTATCGCTGTTCTTTTACTTTTAGGAATAGCATTACTAATTGGGTTTTTTCTAATTAATAAAGAGGGGTTTTTGGGCTCTAAAAAAAAGGAAATTAATTTACCCTTGGAGGTTAGATACACTAATATCCAAGATGATCAAATAACAATTTCTTGGTTAACCCAGAAGCCAACTAAAGGAATAGTTTATTATGGTGAAAGTTCGCCTCCAGAGATAGCTTTAACTGACAGCCGTGATCAACAAAGTGGTAAAACAGAAGAACGTCAAACTCACTATGTTAATCTAAAAAATCTCAACCCACAAAAAAACTACTATTTTAAAATTGGCGATGGAGAGGAAAAAAGTATTAGCACCGGACCGAAACTAACCAAAATAAAAGAAGCTAAAACAATTAGTGGAAAAATATTAAACCCTGACAAAAGTCCAGCCAAAGGAACAATTGTTTATCTCTCCTCGGCTAATATCAATTCTCTTTCTGCCTTAACTGATAATAACGGCCGCTTCACCATCTTTATAAATCAAGCCCGGGTAAAAGATTTAACTGAATATGCTAGTTTTGATGTTGACGCCTCTATTCTAAAATTTGAGGCCCAAAATGGAGACAAAAAAACATCAGCTGTAATTCTAACAAAAAATGCCTTTCCGGCAATTCCTGATTTAATCCTTGACCACCAAAATTATGATTTTAGAGAAGAAAATAAAGCTGAACAAATGCCCAGTTCACCCTCTAAATCATCTTTAAATTCCTCAATTATCACCATTGATAATCCAACTACCGATGGAGAAAAAATCAATAGCCAGCAACCAAACTTTCTTGGACAAGGTCCACCCAATAAAGTTATAACAATTCAAATCCAATCCCCTGAACCATACTCCACTTCAACCACTGTGGATGAAAGTGGCAATTGGAGTTTAATTCCTCCTTTTAAACTAACTCCTGGAGAGCATAGTATTCAAGTAACTTATTTAAATGAACTTGGGAAAGAAGAAACTATTAATAGAAACTTTCTTGTCTTAGCGGCTGGTGAAAGTGAATTACCAGCTATTACTTCCAGTCCTTCAGCTGAATTGGTTCCTTCCCCGTCTCCAATTCTGAAATCCAGTCCTAATTCAGTCGCCCGAATCTCAATCCCCGCCACTGATGAAGGAGTCCCAATAACTGGTATTAGCTGGCCAACAACAGTATTTTCTTTAACTGGAATTCTATTGATAGTTTTGGCTATTTTAGCTTGACAGAAAACCCTAGTAAAGACAATAATAATACCATGTCTGATTTAAACAACAATAATGTAAAACCACCGGTCAATAACTCCCCTTCTTCTCCAGAAGAACTATCTTTACCTCCCTGGATGGAAACCAACCAAAACAAACCAACCAAAACCACCTTAAAAAACCAACCTTTAAAATCATCTAAACCGACTCTTGGCCCAATTATTGAACCATCAAATCCAACTGGCCCACCAGTTGAACAAACTAGTTTTTCAAAACCAGCTAAAAAAACAAAAATAAGCAAACCTGCGACTTTTGGTGGTTTAGCCTTAGTGGCTCTTTTTTTAGGACTTATAAGTTATTCATCATTTAATTCATCTAAAAAAGAATCTATTCCTGAGGAACAAAAAGACTCTCCTGTAATTAAAACCTCTCCTTCCTTACTTAAAAAAACTCCAGTCCAGCTTCCAGCTGAACCAATTTATGAAGAAAAAGGTGATTTTGCTCTTTCTGTTAATAAAGAACAATTAAGTTGGGAAGAATATAAAGATTTTTTAGATTATCAGCTTTACCTGGAAAGGTCAAATGTTAATAAAAATGATGTTAGAGAATCTCTAAATCAAAATTTAATTGAACGTTTAATAATTAAATCAGCTGCCAAAGAATTAAACCTTTCTTTTTCACCTGAGGATCTAAAAAAAGCCGAAAAAAGTTATTATGGTACTTCTATTAGTCCTGATCTTAAAACTTACCCAGAAGTTCAAGAAATATTAAAAGCTCAAGCTTTAAAAGAAAAAATTATTGAGAAAAAAGTAACCTGGATAACTGGCGGCTCAATGATAGTTGAAATGGCTGGTCCTGATGTTTTAAAACAAGCCTTTAAAGAACAACTTGACCCAAAACAATTAGCCCTCAGGACAATTACTCCCTACCACGACAGGGCTAAAAATGAAGAAGGAATTAAAAGACTAATTGATGATGCCTGGCAAGATAATGAACTTTTAAAAATAAATGGTAATCCCCAAGCAACGCTTTTTGAAATGTATTACCAAGATCTAGTTCAAAAAAAACCACCCCATTCAGATCCTCAATTTACTCAAATTCTTTTTTCTCTAAATTCAGGAGAAACAAGTGAGATCTTTATTATTAAGCAATCTAATGATGAAGAAAAAGATCTTTGGGTTGATTATGGTTATGCTTTTATTAAAATAGAACAGGCTTTTAAAGGCGAATTTGAAAACTTTCAGGCTTGGCTTAATCAAGAATTAGAAAAAGCAGAGATTATTTCAAACTTATGAAAAACAAATTAGTTTTAATTTTTGGTTTAATTTTAGTCCTTACCCTAAGTGGATTAGGATATTTCTTAGTTGTTAATCCAGGAAAATTAGGAGAAATATTTGTTATTGGAGACCCAGACGAAGAGCCTTATCCGAATGAATGTCCGGAAGAATGCAGTGGCTCATCAGACTGTGCTGGCTGCGGAGAAAATTGGTATTGTCGAGGCGGGATGTGTCTACCCGAACCCTCACCCTCTCCTTCATTAACCCCCGGTATGTGTGGTAGTCTTTATATTTGTAATGGAACCTACAAATATACTTGTAATGCTCCCACTGGGGTAACAGCCAAAGCGCAGGTCAGTGGCAACAGTTATAATGGCGGACCTTGTTGTATTACTTGCCGTAATGGAACTGAATGTTTAGAAAAAGCCAGTTGTGACGGTAGCTGTACCGGAGAAGGTGGTTGTACAATTAAAAAATTAGATTGTGCTTGTCTTAATACCAGTAATAGCTGTGAAAGATTATAATAAATAAGATGAAAAAAATATTTAAAATCGTTAGCTTAATATTAATCCTAATTATATTTTCTTCTTTTCTAATTACAGACTTATATTTATCAACAAATCCATCAAATGGACTGATTAGATATGCTTATTCTGATGAAAATCAAGATAATCAACAAGATGAAGTCCCTCCACCTGATGTTCCTCCCTCTGCTCCGCCTGGGAGTGATGATAAACAAAGTCCTAAGCCAAAAAGTTCACCTTCTCCAGGAACTAGCCCTAGCCCATCACCTTCGGCTCCACCCTCTGAAACCAGTTCTTGTTTTCAATTAAGTTTTTACCTTGACGGAGTAAAGGTTTCGCCAGATGAAATTAGAGCTGAGGAAGTTTATTTAATTGGCGCCTGGGGAGAAGAAGTGGATATGGCTCGTTTTAAAATTAATAACAGTGATTGGGTGACTACACCAAGTGATAATTATAAGAGTGATACGGCTGAATATTATATTTTCCACAGCTTTGACGAAGAATCAGACAATGTGGTTATTGCTCAAATCCATGCTTACGGTCAATGGTGGGACGGTAGTAATTGTGAGGCCGAATTTTATGTTCCTTCAAAAGACCAAGGTCTACTTTGCTCAAATTTAAGTCGAAGCCCTTCAGATAATTTAATTCTTGGTGATGAAGTTGTTTTTACTTGTTCTTATGAAGCTAAAGATGTTGATTTCCACCATTATGATTACCGGATAAACATTAGTCATCAATCCTGGGAATATCCCGATAATTGGCAAAACATTGCCGGCTCAACTCCAGCTTATAGAATTGAGAAAACTGGTGATTATCAAATAGAGTGCCGGACTTGTTCATCGGAAAATGAAAGTAATTGTACTCATTGGGGTCAAGCCGGTGGCTGGAACCCATAAATAAAATGGAAAAAAAAGACATTACTACTATAGTTATTCTTTTATTAATAGTCATCATTTCTATTGGAGGAATATTTTATTTTCTTAAAAAAAAGCCAAGCAAAACCCCAAACACAGAAGAAACAACTAAATCTTTGGATAAAACAAAAAAGGAAGTTTCTCCAGAACAGTTTTTAGAAGAAACTGATTATACTTGCCAACTTAGTTTTACTGTTTCTTCACCAACGCCTACACCTTCACCAACGCCTACACCTTCACCAACGCCTACACCTTCACCAACGCCTACACCTTCACCAATAGTATATTCATCACCTTTACCATCACCAATAATTATTCCCCTCCCCAGTCCTAAGTTCCAAGCAATAGCTGTATCTCCTGAAGCACCAGTTATTCCTCTACCGCCTAAAGAACCAAGTCCCGCCGAAGAATTACCAGAAGCTGGCACTTCTCTCCCAACTATTACTTTAGGATTAGGGGGAATTATTCTGGTTATTTTAGGAATTCTTCTTTAATTTATTTCCAAGAAGGCAACCAAAAAAAGAACTTAACTAAATCTTTAGGGATAAATACACCGGTGTTTAGGGGGTAAAAAAACATAAACCCCAAAACAACCAAAACCAAATAAGTTAAAATTATTTGTTTTTTTTGCTCACTCAAAAAATTGGCTAAAATTAAACACAAAAAGGGGATCGCCGAAAGATAGTGATGTAAAAACATAATCCGAGGAGAAAAAGCCCAAGGCAGCCAAAAAGAAAAATAACAGAAAATAAGAAAACTATATTTAAACTTTTTCCTTTTAAATAAATCTTTGGCGGCCTTAATAATGCTTACGGGTAAAACAGTCAGGCCCGCCCACCAGATTAAAGGATTACCCAGATTATAGATATTACCAATTTTGTCTTTGTTGTATCTTACCCAAAACCAAACTGGCCTAAACATCAATGGCCAGGTTAAAGCCAAAGATTGATAATCATGACTGGCTTTTAAATTAGTGTGGTATCCCCACATTTGTTTTTGCAATTCCCAAAATTGACTTAAACTATGACCAGTTTGGAAAAAAAAGCCGTAAGAAAGAAAATAAATTAATCCCGGAACGATTACAAAAAATAATAAATAAGTTAAAAATAATTTAAAAACTGTTTTTTGTTTTTTGTTTTTCCATAAAAAAATAAACTCTTTTAAAATCAGAATTCCCAAAACAGGATAAAGATAAAAACCAATCCATTTTGTAGCCAGGGAAAATCCTAAAAAAATTCCGCTAGAAAAATACTTACCTTTAAGAAAAAAAAGGATTGTTGTTAAGAGAAAGAAAACAAAAAAAATATCCAACATTCCTGTCCTGCTCATAACTAGTAAAAGTCCATCCAGGCTGGCCAAAAAAGCCGCTAAAAGAGCAATTTTTTCATCTTCAAATAATTGTTTACCCAAAAGGTAAATCAATAATATTACTCCTGTTCCAAAAAAAGCTGCTGGCAAACGATAGCACCAATGCTGACCACCAAAAAGAAAAACACCACCAGCCATAATAATTTTCCCTAAAGGCGGGTGAGTCCATTCATAAGCTAAACCCTGAGGCGCTGAATTCCACCACTCCCAAGCTTTAATATTTCCTTTGGCAATTTCTTGGGCAGTAAAAGCATTATAAACTTCATCAAAAACATAAGCTTTTGGATGTCCTAATCTAAAAACCCTGGTAAAAAAAGCCAAAAACAAAATTAGGGTCAAGATAGTAGTTTTGTTTAATTTTAGCTTAATCTTTTTCATGGTTTTGTTTTTAAAAATTTTATCTCCTTTTTTATTTTAGTCCTTTTAAATAAAAAAGGGTTATAAAAATATAAAAGTAGTCCAAAAAATGAAAAAATTGTTAATAGACTAATAAATTTGGGGGAAACTGAACTCATTGATAAAGTAAGGTTTTCTATATTTTTAGGATAATAATAACAATATATATAGACCATGTTTAAAAAGTGGAACAAAGAAAGAATTAAATAGTTAAAAATTAGAAAGCGGGATTTTAACAAACCAGCACTAATCAGTAAAAAAGGGAAAATGGAAAACAAGTAGCGCTCATGAATTCTAGTGGGAAAAAGAAAAAAAATAAATAAGAATATGGTCGCCGCTAAATAATAATCTTTATTCTTTGTTTTCCTCCTAAACCAAAGAATAAAACTAATAATAATTGTAAAAAACGAGTATAATAAAAGTCCCCAATTAAATCTGGAAACTCCATAAACTAATAAATTGTCTTTTTTAAAAGGCTCAAAAAGCTGCCATAAATTGAAAGCTCCCAAACCAGAATAAGGATAGTCTTTTCCCATTTGATTAATTAGTTTAAAAAGGCCAAAAACATTGGATTTAGGAAAAAATGGCCAGGAGATCAATATTCCTACTATTAAAAAAACCAATAAAAAATTAACTGTTTTTATAAGCATTTTATTAGAGGAAAAAATCTTTTTTTTTAGAAAAAAAAGAAAATATACTGGTGCTAGGAAAACTGCTTGTGGTTTAACTAAAAAAGCCAAAGCATAAAATAAACCTGAAAATTCTATTTTTTTATTTAAAAGAAAATAAATAGATACTAGTAGTAATAAAGTTAATACAGAATCTACTTGGCCCCAAACACTAGAATTAAAAATTATGACTGGATTAAAAAAATATAAGATCCCTAAATATTTCCAAGGAAAGGATTTTTTCTTAAATATTTTAAATATTAATATTGACGTTAAAAAATCACTAACATTGCTGGGCAACCTAAATAATTGTCTTAAAATAATTGGATCAGAAATATTGAATATTTTTTTAATTATTCCTAAAATCCAGAGAATATATAAATACCCTGGCGTATAGTGAGTCCAAATATTAGAACTATAAAACTTTTTTAAAGGCAGATTAACTAATCGATCAGCCCAAGCATACCAAGCATTTGTATCAGCTTTAAAACCAGGTAAACTAGAGAGTATTAACCTTATTAAAAACCCCAATAATAAAATAATTACTGTTTTTATCTCTTTCTTCATTAGTATTTTATTCCAAGTTTTTTTTAACCCCAATCAGATGAAAACTAAATATAACTAAAGTTAAAAAGGAAATATTTCTTAACAGCAACAAATAAAATATTTCTATTCCCCGACCATCTTTAAAAAATCCCTCAATCAACTGGGTATATAAAAGTGGGTATAAACATTGGGTTAGTAAAATAGTAATTAAAACCAAGAAAGATATTTTGAAAAATTCTATCTCCCTCCCTTTTTTTGTTTTTATAAAAGGCATTAGAAAAATAAACCAAAAAAAATACTGGGGGTGAAGATTTTTAGAAAAAACTAAAGAAAATAAAATAATGAGAAAAAGAATAGATCCGCTTAATTGTCTTTTTATTTTAGTCTTGAAAAATATATAGAAATATAAAAAACCTAATGGAAACAAAGAAACAAGATTTAACCACTGAGGCTTAACACTTGACCAATTTAACCCCCAAAGGCCATGGGTTCCTAAAAGAGGTGGGGGCATTCCTTTTAATGCCAAATTAAAAATAATAAAAATAGAGCCAAAAATACTCTCAATGCTAAGAGGTTTTTCTGAATGAAAACTCAAACTATAAATGAATTGTTCTATCCTACCACCAAAAACTGTAAAAATAAAAAGGGGTAATAAAGCACCTAAAAAGAAGTAAACCAATAAGAAAAATGTGGAAGTTAATTGCTTTTCTTTTTTAAAATTAATAAAACCCAGATATAAAAAATAAGGGAGAAAAAAAATTGGATAAAGTTTAATTGTAGTGGCAATACCCAATAATAAAACTGACAAAAAAAACCTTTTTTTCTGCCAAAATAAAATGCTTAAAATAACAATTAAAGAAACAAAAAGCTCAAACCGAAATAACAAAATTGGACCAGAAACTAAAAGAATCAAAAGAAAAGGAAACAACTTAAAATAACTAAGATTTTTTTCATAAACTAAAAAATGCAAAAGCAATAAAATCAAGTTCAGGACAACAAATGAATTTAAAAAATTTAAATAAGTAAAATTATTAATAGAAAGCAATAAGGGAAAAAGAAAAAATAATAATCCGCCAGGCAGGATTTCATTACCTTTGAGGCTGGCAAATGATTGGTTTTTTAGAAAAAGACTGATGGTATTATAATAGTCCCAAACATCAATTTCTAAATGACCTCTCCAAAGGGGAATTTTTGACTGTAAATACCAAACCAAAACTAAAAAAAATATAAGAAACCACTTCTTATTTCTAATTATTAATTTAAACTCAAACATTGAAATTTCTTATAAGCAGTAATTTAAAAACCCGACTAATAACCTTTATATATTTTCTCCCTAATATACTTATGAACTTCAGTCCAATCATTGAGTCGGGGAACTAAAACCCATTGATCATATTCTTCTATTGGTGGATTATATAAGAATCCAGGATTATCTTTAGAACCTGTATCTAAAGATATTGTTCTAATCTCATTTTTATTTTTAACAAAGCGGATAAATAAAGATAAAAAGGCAGTAATCTGGTCTTCTTTTAACTGGGTATCAAACTTAACATGATCGCCAAAATTTTCTTTCAATGCTTTGATTTTATTGGGACTGAAGATAGTCTTGTAAGAAAAAATCCTTTGAGCCAGAGCAAGAATTAATTTTTGCTGTCTTTGGGAGCGGGCAAAATCAGTTCCTTCCTCACCCTTAGCATTACGAGAACGAACAAATTTTAAAGATTTTTTTCCATCCATATGCTGCCAGCCTGCCTCAAAATGAATATGTTCATAGCGACAGTTAAATTCCCAATCTCCATCACACTCATCTCTTTCCTTCCCAGGAATAGGATATTTATAATCATCAAAAGAGCGATCAACCTTAACCTCAATTCCTTCAAGAAGATCAATTAAGCGAATAAAACCTTCAAAATCAATTAAAATAGCATAATTAACTGGTTGATTTAAAACCTTTTGAATAGCATCTTTGGCTAAAACAAATCCTTCACCGGGCGCTCTTTCTTCACCATAGTGGTAAACAGCATTAACTTTAGTTTTTAGAGGATCAACCCAAATATCTCTAGGAACAGAAAGCATGACTGTATCGGCCGAGTTTTTATCAATTGAGGCAAAAATAATAGTATCTGTTAAATCAATCGCTTCATGATTTTCACCTCCAATACCCAAAACTAAAAGGTTAATTCGACCATTAGATGAATTTAAAGATGAGGTATCAGCCGTTAATAAAGAAAAAGCTGTTTTAGGACCAATAAGGGTTTTTTTAAAAAAAGTAGTAATTTGGGAAAAAAAGAAGCTAAAAATAATAACAAAAATACTTAGGAAAATTAAAACTCGTCGGATTTTTAGATTGAAAAAAAAAGATAAAAATCGCTTTTTAAACCTGAAAAAATAAACCTTCAGTTCTTCATTTTTCTTTTCTTGTTGTTTCATTGTTTCTAGGTTATGATTCTAACATGGCTTTATCTCTTTTAGAAGATTTAAACCAGAAACAAATAGAAGCAGTCACCTTTTTAAATGGGCCACTTTTAATTTTAGCCGGCGCTGGTTCTGGTAAAACAAGAGTTTTAACTTATCGAACCGCTTACTTTATTCTGGAAAAAAAAATTGAGCCGGAAAATATTCTCCTGCTCACTTTTACTAATAAAGCGGCTTTGGAAATGAAAGGAAGAATTGAAAAACTACTAAGTTTTCACCAGCAGAAAAAACGCTTACCTTTTGCCGGAACTTTTCATTCCTTAACCGCCAAACTCTTAAGAATTGAAGGTAAGGAACTTGGAATTCCAGTAAACTTTCTTATTTTTGACCAAAAAGACCAAACAGAATTAGTAAAAGAAATTCTTAAAGATTTAGATTTGGAAAAAAGCTTCAAACCCTATTCTGTTTTAAACGCCATCTCCGGCGCTAAAAATGAACTAATTGGGCCAGAAGAATATCCCCGCTTTAGCCAAGGTTATTTCCAAGAAACAGTCGCTAAAGTTTATCCTGAGTATCAAAAAAGACTCAAAAAATATCAAGCGTTAGATTTTGATGATTTAATTTTTAAAACTGTTCTTCTTTTTTGGAAAAATAAAGAAATACTAAATAAATACAGAAATCGGTTTCAAAAAATCCTAATTGATGAATACCAAGACACCAACCAGGCTCAATATGAGCTAACCAAGCTTTTAAGTAAACCAAATAGCTTAACTGTTGTGGGTGATGCCAGTCAATCAATCTATGGCTGGCGGGGAGCTAACTTTAGAAATGTTTTACGCTTAGAAAATGACTTTCCTCAACTTAAAACAATTAATCTTGAACAAAATTATCGGTCAAAACAAACAATTTTAGATGCCGCTCACAGTCTTATTTCCAATAACACCAGTCACCCGGTTTTAAAACTTTGGACCAAAAATAAAAAAGGGGAAAAAATAAAAATCTTTGAAGCTCAATCGGAAAAAGATGAAGTTTCTTTTATAATAAATCAAATCCAAAATCTTCTTGTTAATGGAGGTAAGGACAAATTTTCTGACTTTGCTGTTCTTTATCGAACTAATGCCCAATCCCGGGTCCTAGAGGAATCTTTTCTTCACCTTGGCCTCCCCTATATTCTAGTTGGTGGCACCCGCTTTTATGAAAGAAAAGAAATAAAAGACTGCTTAGCTTATTTACGTTTTTTACTTAATGAAAAAGATAAAATAAGCTACAAAAGGGTCGAAAAACTGGGTAAAAGAAGACTAAGATTATTCTTAAAGTTAAAGTCTAACTTAAAAAATAATCTTAATAAATACTCCACTTTTAAGCTTTTAAATAAGGTTATAAAAGCCACCCGCTATTTAGAAAAATTTGATCCTAAAAACGAGTCAGACTTAACTCGATTAGAAAACATTAAAGAACTAACTTCTGTCGCCAGAGAATTCCCTAAATTAGTTGAGTTTTTAGAAAATGTTTCTTTGGTAGAACAAGATCATTTACCTAAAAATACCAAAAAAAATCAAAAAAAGAAGAAGAATGCGGTTACTTTCATGACCGCTCATGCCGCTAAGGGACTGGAATTTAATACTGTTTTTATGGTGGGAATGGAAGAAGGCCTGTTTCCTCATAGCAAAAGCCTTTTAAATAAGGAACAATTAGAAGAAGAAAGAAGACTAGCTTATGTGGCCATTACCAGGGCCAAAAATAATCTTTTTCTTTCTTATGCCAAGAGACGTTTATATTTTGGAATGTATTCTTCTAACCAAGTTTCTCGCTTTATTACCGAAATTCCTAGTAATTTGTTACAATTTACTTATCATGAATATCCGTAAAGTTTCTCCAAATGAAAAAGAAGCTTTTAATAAAGCTGTTAGCCACCCTTTGCAATCTTGGCAGTGGGGTGAATTTAAGGAAAAAAATGGAGCCCAGGTTTTAAGAATTGGTATGTACCAAGGAAAAACCCTTAAAAAAGGCTGGCAAATATTGTTTCATCCAATTCCTAAAACTAAATTAACTATTGGTTATGTTCCTAAAAGTCACCTTCCCAACAAGGAAGTCTTTAAAGCTCTTAAAGAAATAGGTAATAAAAATCACGCTATTTTTATTAAAATTGAACCTAATTCAACTACTGGTGAAGATTTACTTTTAAAAAATAATTGCCTTGTGGGCAAACCAATATTCACCCTATATACATTTCAAATTAACTTAAATAAAAGTGAAAAAGAACTTTTACAAAGCTTTAAATCCAAAACTAGATATAACCTCAAGTTAGCCCAAAAAAAAGGCGTTAAGGTAGAAAAAGATAACTCCTCAAAAGCTTTTAATGAATATTTAGATTTAACTCTGGAAACCACTAAAAGACAAAAATTTTATGCTCATGACAAAAAATATCACCAATTAATGTGGCAGTTTCTTCAACCCTCTGGCATAGCTCATCTTTTAAAAGCCAGTTTCAAAAACAAAATTCTCGCTACTTGGATTGTTTTTGTTTTTAACAATGTTCTGTACTATCCTTACGGCGCCTCTTCAGCTGAGCATCGGGATCTTATGGCTTCAAACTTAATGATGTGGGAAGCAATTCGCTTTGGCCAAAAAATGAATTGTCATTATTTTGATCTTTGGGGTTCTTTAGGACCAAATCCTAATCCTAAAAACCCCTGGTATGGGTTTCACCGTTTTAAGAAAGGTTACAATCCTAAGCTGATAGAATTTATTGGTTCATTTGATCTAATTCTCAACAAACCCCTATACCGACTTTATCGGCTAGCTGATTACTTTCGCTGGCAGTATTTAAACCTAAAAGCCACTCTTTTTAAATGAAGGGTCTTAATGACATTAGACAAACTTCAAACTACGGTCAATTTATGGAAAAAATGGGCTGGCAAATCATTTCTTTGGATAAGCAAAATAGGCTCTTTATTAAAAAAATTCCTTTAACCCCTTTTTATCTTGGTAAAATTTTAAGGGCTAAACTACCTATTAATATAAAAAAAATAAAAAATCTTCAAAAAAAATACCGGATTATCATTTTAAAAATTCAAATTTTTTCTTTAACCAATCCAAAGGAACTTACTGATTTTGTTAAACCAGATCTTCATCCCTTAATTCCGACTAAAACTATCTGGCTTGATCTTAAAAAAACAAAAAAACAACTTTGGAAAGAGTTAGAAAAAAGAACCCGCTCCAATATAAGATCTGCTAAAAAAAATAAAGTTAAGACCAAAATTATTTTAGGTAAAAAAATAAACAAAAATGAACTTAAAAGCTTTTACAATCTTTGGAAAAAAAACAAACCTTATAACTTTCTTTTTAAACCCAGTTTTAAGGAATTTAAAAACCTTACTCTTAGTTTTAAAAATAATTGTTTCTTTATCTTTGGAATAAACAATTCAGAAATTATTAGCGTGGTTCTAATTCTTTTCTCTGAAAATATGGCCTTTGACTGGTGGGGAGCCAATTCTAAAAAAGGAAGAAAACTTTTAGCCAAACCTTATATTTTATGGGAAGCAATTAAGTTTTCTAAAAAAAGAAATTTTCAAGTCTTTGATTTTGAAGGTATTTATGATAAGCGTTTTCCCAAAGCCCAAAAAAACTGGCAGGGATTTTCTAAATTTAAAAAGGGTTTTGGAGGAATTGAAATTCAACTAGCTAAACCAATAGCAACAACCATATTTACTTAAGTTATTGCCAAGCCGAACACAAAAGTTTGTATTCACAAAAGTTACAAAAAAAGCTTGGTTTAGGTAAATATTTGGAGGCTTCCATTTCTTTGACTTTTTTAATGATGTCTTTTTTACTCTTTTCCAAATCCTCTTTTGTTCTTTGAGATGATATTTTCTTCTGAGTTTCTAAAAAGTAAAAAGATAGAATAATATTCTGGGGAGGCTTATTATACATTTCCGGATCTGTTACTCCTAAGGCATAAAAATTCATTTGAAAGTCTTTAACAATCTCTTTTTCCGAAGGTACTTTACCGGTCTTATAATCAATAATTTCTATCTGGCCATTTTTAAGCTTATCAACTCTATCTATCCGACCGCCAATTTTTAACTGAGGAGTAATTTTTATCACAAAACTCTGCTCTAAAGCAATTGGTTTATCTTCTTTCTTAAAACCTTTTTGATAGTAGTCTTTAATAAATCTTTTAGCTCTGTTTTTCATTTTTTCTTCATGCTTCTTTGAACTATAACCCTCCTTTATCCAAGTTTGCTTTAAGATTTCTAAAATCCTTTTTTGGCTGGGTTTTCCACCTTTTAATATTTCATAATAAAAATCATTTAGAGTTTTGTGAATTGAAGTTCCAAAAGAGGCAGCCGCAAAAGCTGGGGTAGGAATTTTAACAATGTATTTGAATTTATATTGTAAAGGACAACGCTTAAAACATTCTAGCTGGGAATAAGATAAATAAGTAACTAAGTTAGGGGTTGTTTTGAAAAAACAGGCTGCTTCTTCTTTGGGTTTTTTGAAATCAAATATTGCCAATTGGTCTTTATGGATTTTTTGTTCTAGGATTGGGAATTTTTCTCCCAAGGCTTCAAAAACAAAAGGAGAAATTTTTTTAATTCTTTTTCCTTCGCCATAAAATTTGGCCGCCGTAAAATAAAGCTTTTCTTTAGCTCTTGTCATGCCTACATAAAACAACCGTCTTTCTTCTTGTTCGTGAAAATCTCCCTCAGGCAAGATTTCTTTCACTAATTCATCAGGAATAGGAATTGGTTCTCTTCTTCTTTGGGTGGGAAAACGCTGACTAACTAAGTTAATTAAAAAGACAACCGGAAATTCTAAACCCTTAGCACTATGAACAGTCAAAATATTTACCTTATTCTCTTTATTCCAGTCAGTATCTGAAGCCAAGGGTGATTCTCCCATTTCCATTTTTAAATTCAGCCACTCTACTACTGCTTCTATCCCAATATCTTCATGTTGGGACTCATAAGTTTTTAATTTATCAAAAAAATTAGCAATGTTATTAGCTTCTTTTTCTTGCTTCTCCGTTTTAAAATCAACCATTGTCTTTAAAATTCCTGTTTCTTCTAAAAAATAGTAAAGGATCTGACCAGCGCTTTCTTTAGAAATTAAATCTAAATGGCGGTGAATCATTTTAATAATTCTTTCTATTTTCTCCTTGCTTTTTAAAGATAATCGAAGCTCCTTTGTCTTTTCAGCGGCTTCAAAAAGAGAAAGATTATATTTTTTAGCCCTATTTCTAATGGCCGCAATTTCCCTTCCAGTTAAAGAAAAATATCCCAAAGAAAGGACTCTAAAAAAAGCAATATCATCTTCAAAATTGTATAAAACTTTTAAATAGGCAATTAGATCCTTAACTTCTTCTTGGCGAAAAAGTTTACCTGGTCCTAAAAACTGAAAAGGAATATTTAAACGAACAAAAGTTCTCACTAGAGAATCAGCATGATTATTAGCCCTAACTAAAACTGCAATATCACCATAATTAAATTTAGATTTTTTTTCTTTAACTAGCTTTTTAATTTCCTTGGCCACCATTTCAACCTCATTTTCAACCCGGTTAGCTTGAAAAAATTCAATTTTATCTCCCAATTTCTTTTCTACAGAAATTAGCTTTTTATTAATTTTTTCTTTAACTTCTAGCCTATCAGGATTATTAAACTGAATTAAATCATAGGCCCGATTAAGGATTTCTTGAGTTGAACGGTAATTTTTAGTTAGAGTAATAAGTTTAGCCCGAGGATAAGCTTTTTTAAATTGTAAAACATTGCTAATGGCCGCTCCCCGCCAGCGGTAAATTGATTGATCATCATCAGCCACAACATTCAAATTAGATTTTTTTCCCGCCAAAAGCATCACTAATTTATTCTGAGCTAAATTAGTATCCTGATACTCATCCACTAAAATATATTTAAAAAATTGGTGATATTTTTCCAAAACATTTTTTCTTTTTTTTAAAAGCTCCAAAGTCTTACTAATTAAATCAGCAAAATCCATCTTTCCTTCTTTAACTTTTAACTCTTCATATTTTTGAAAAGCTAAGGCTGGCTCTAAATTTTTTTTAAGCTCTTCTTTATCTTTTGTTTTTTTATGGTTTTGTTTTTTAACCCAGACAAGATAGTCTAGGGGACCAATATCTTCATCTTTAAGACGGCTAAAGTGACTTAAAAGACCATGTAAAAACTTTTCTGGATTGCCGGCCGGCCGAAAATAGTCTAGTTTAAATTCAAATAAGTGTTTTCTTAAAAAAAGGAGGCTTTCTGCCTCAGTCATCAAAATATAGTCGGGATTAAGACCAATCTGTAAAGCTTCATCTCTTAAAACCCGGTCGCAAAATGAATGAAAAGTAGAAATCCACATTTGAAAAAAACCTAAAGGCATAATTTCATCCACTCTTTCTTCCATTTCTAAAGAGGCTTTTTCCGTAAAAGTTAAAGCTAATATTTCTGAGGATTTGGCCTTTTTAGAAAGAATTAAATGTTTTATTCTTTCGGTTATAACCGTTGTCTTGCCAGTACCTGCCCCAGCAATTATTAAAAGTGGTCCCTTTCCATATTTAATTGCTGCTAGTTGTTCTTTATTTAGGATTTTTTTGTCTTTAATCATTTGGTTATTTTTCTCCACTCCATTCTTGAAAAAATCTTTTTAAAAAGGCTTTCATGAATTTTTCTCTATTAATGGCTATTTTTTTAGCTGTCTTAGTATACATAAGGTTTTTCAATTTAAAAAGCTTTTCATAAAAATGATTAATAGCAGTTCTACTTACTCCATGTTTTAAATAATAATTAAAATCCGGCTTTACATTAGGATCATAAGTTTTCCTCTTTTTTGCCGCTGAAACTGAAAAAACCCGGACAATTTCGATTGCCCCCAAAGCATCTAGTTTATCTGCATCCTGAATGATTTTTGCTTCCAAAGTCTTAGGAATCACTCCTTTACTAAAACGGTGATTTTTAACACAATAGGTGACTTGTTTTATTATTCTTTCATTGACTTTAAGCTTAGTTAAAAAACCCTGGGAAATTTTTGCTCCTTTTATTTCATGATCATTATCTTTATCATTACCAATGTCATGAAGAAAACCAGCTAGTTCCAAAACCTTAAGATCAGCTTTTTCCTTTTGACCAATAAATATAGCCATTTGAGCCACTCTATAAGCATGCCAATAACCATGGCCAGAGGATTTATGTTTTAATTTTTTTCTAACGAAGATTTTAACTTTAAAAACTATCTTTTCATTCTGATTCATCAGAATTTGCCTCAATCTCTTCTGTTTCTTCCGGGTCAGCTAGGGTTTGGGTAGAATTAATTTTTTGACCTAAAAGAGAAAAGCTTTGCAAAGCATTTGAAAATTGATTATAGGTATTATTAATATGTTTCCCTAAAACATGTAAAACAGACTCTGTTTTCTCATAATCTTTCTGGGTGGCCCTTAAGAGGCGGAATACTTCCCGAGATCGAACTTCAATTTTCTTGCCTTCAAATGATAAAAGAATCATTTGTAAATGAGCATAAAGCGTGGTTGGTGAAACCGGATAAACCCGATGCTTTCTCGCATATTCAGTTAAATCAACAATATTGGCCACCTCATAATAAACTGGTTCGGAAGGAACATACATGAGAGCAAAATCCATTGTTCCTTCTTCGGGTAAAATATATTTTTTAGAAATATCTCTGATGTGTTTTTTAACATCAATCGTAAGGGCTCTTCTGGCCTTATCTCTGTCTCTTTTTGTTTCTGCTTTAACTAACCGCTGAAAATTTTCCATTGGAAATTTTGAATCAATCGGCAAAATCCCCCCATCAGTTTTTAAAGCGGCATCAACTTTTTCTCCGCTTTTAAAACTGTATTGTAAATGAAAGCTATTTTTAGGAAACATCTGGGAAATCAAATCTTTTAGAACTTCTTCACCAATATTCCCTCTAAGTTTTGGGCTTTTTAAAAATTCCTGTAAGTCTTTCATTGACCGGCCAATTTCACTCATCTGGCCTACTTCTTTACTCACTTGAGCAATAAAATGAGCCGCATTATCTAGTCTTTCATTTAAAGTCTTGGTTGATTTATGAAGGGTGTCAGCAATGCTTTTGGATTGGTTCTGAAGCCCCTGCTGTAAATCTGAAGTTCCTTTTTGTAAAGTTTCAATTACTTTTAAAAGGTTTTCATCTACTTTAGTATTTTTACTTAACTTACTAAGCTTATAGTTTATATAAAAACCTATTAAACCCAAGCCTCCAATAATTAAGGCGGCTAAAAGATAGATTTCACTTGCCATAACAATTATTATACAATTAAGCTGATGCCAAAAAGAAGACGGAAAAACTTTTTTCCCACTTTAATTCTAATCTTTTTTTTCTGGACAACCTTAATTCTAATGGTTTTTTTCCTTGATCCAGAAACCATTAAAGATATCTTAATTCCCAATTTTTATCTGCCTTTTTTTGTTAGTCTTTTTTTGGCTCTTTTTTTTACCCTCTCTATTATTTTTATAAATACTAAAAAGGGGTTAATTTTTAGCCTAGGTATTATTTGTTTTTTTATTCTAAGACTTTTTGGCTTAGGTAATGTTCTTAATGTTTTTCTAATATTGGGCCTTTTACTTGCTTTTAACTACTACTTTACACACCACCCCTAGTATGATATTAATGATTCAATTAATTAAATTCCAGCTTCTGCCCAAAGGAAAATAACCATGCAGGTCTCCAAAAACAAACTCAATAAACAAGTAGAAAAACAAATTTATGAAATTTTTTTCCAGACTCTGGCTGATTTAAAAAGAAAAGAAGATGTTAAAATTTTTATTAGAGACTTTTTTACTCCGACTGAACAATCAGTTCTTGTAAAGCGCTTAGCCGTCGCCATGTACTTAGAAAAAGGACGTTCTTATGAACAAATAAAAGAAGCTCTAAAGGTTTCTTCAGCCACGATTGCTAATGTTGATAAAATGATGAATAAAAGCAGCGAGGGCTTTATTTTAGCCCTAAGAAGAATTGAAGCTGAAGAATGGGCTGGAAAACTGGCTAAAAAAGTGACTAATTTTTTTAAATAAAAAGCTTTTTTAATACCCCTTTTATAAGTAACTTTTCTAAGATAAAATATTCTTGTTATGGAAAAGTTTTATATTACCACCGCTATTCCTTATGTTAATGCTAGTCCTCATGCTGGTTTTGCCCTGGAAATTATTCAGGCTGACCTTATAGCCCGTTACTACCGACTTCTAGGAAAAAAGGTTTATTTTTTGACGGGAACAGACGAAAATGCCCTTAAAAACGTCCAAGCCGCAGAAGCAGAAGGAATTAAAACTGAAAAATTAGTTAATAAATATGCAATTCAGTTCAAGGCCTTAAAAGAAGCTCTTAATCTTGCATTTGATGATTTTATTAGAACAACTGAAAAAAGACATATTAAAGGGGCTCAGAAACTTTGGCTCGCTTGCAAAAAAGATATTTATAAAAAAAATTATCAAGGTTGGTACTGTGTCGGCTGTGAGGAATTTAAAACAAAAAAAGACCTTGAAAAAGGAAAATGCCCTGAGCATCCCAATAGAAAATTAGAACTAGTTAAAGAAGAAAACTATTTTTTTAAGCTTTCTCAATATCAAGATAAACTTTATCAGTTAATTAAAAATGATAGGTTAAAAATTACCCCCCAGGAAAGAAAAAATGAAGTTTTGAGTTTTATTAAAAGCGGCCTAAAAGATTTTTCAATTTCCCGCTCAATTAAAAGAGCTAAAGGCTGGGGTATTCCTGTTCCTAATGATTCTTCGCAGATAATTTATGTTTGGTTTGACGCTCTAATTAACTATATCACCGCTCTTGGCTATGCTAATAATAAAGAATTATTTCAAGAATTCTGGCTAAAAAACAAAAATATTCTTCATTGTATTGGCAAGGGCATTATTCGTTTTCACGCTGTTTACTGGCCAGCCATGCTCCTTTCCGCCAATTTACCTTTACCCAGTCAAGAATTAGTTCATGGCTATCTTACTTCTGAGGGCCAAAAAATGTCTAAATCTCTGGGAAATATTGTTAATCCTATAAAACTAGTCAAAAAATATGGAACTGATGCTTTAAGATACTACTTATTAAAAGAAATTCCTCCCACTAAAGACGGTGATTTTAATATTAAACATTTTGAGGAAGTATATAATGCTGATTTAGCTAATGGTTTGGGAAATTTAGTTTCTCGGATATTAGCCATGGTTAAAAAATATTGTCATTCCCAAATACCAAAAATTGATTCTGACCCTGAAAAACACCCTCTTAGAATAAGCACTAAAATTTACAATTGGAAAAATGCTTATAAAAACAGAGATAAGGCTTTGAAAAATTATAAATTTAATGAGGCTTTAATTTCTATATGGAAGTATATTACGACCGCTGATAAATATATTGACGAAAATAAGCCTTGGGAGCTGGCTAAAAAAGACAAAAACAAATTAAACTATATTCTTTATGGTCTTTTAGATAGTCTTCATCAATTAGCCTGGATGCTTTATCCATTTTTACCAGACACATCTTTAAAAATTGCTAAAACTCTCCAGATAAAAGAATTACTAGTTAAAAATCCTAATAGTAAAAACAGTTGGATTAATATAAAGCCCGGAACAAAAATAAAAATACCAACTAAACCTCTTTTCCCACGAGTTTAGAAAATTTCTTTTTAAAACCTATGCTTATTGACACTCACTGCCACTTAAACTTCAAAACCTTTAAGGGAATGGTTAAAAAAACAATTCAAGAAGCTAAAAAAGCGGGAATTAATAAAATAATTGTTCCGGGTACTGATTTAGAAAGCAGCCAGAAAGCAGTTGAACTAGCTTCAAGATATAGGAAAGTTTATGCTAGCGTTGGTATTCATCCTCATCATGCTTTAGAAACTAAAAAATTGTTAACTTCAAATCTACTATCCTCTTTGGAAAAATTATCTAAAAATAAAAAAGTCGTGGCCATTGGTGAATGTGGCCTTGATTATTATCATTATCAAAAAACCAAATACCAAAAATATAAAATTGATATGGGTTTTAAAAAGATCCAAAAGAAAATCTTTTCCTTGCAAATAGACTTAGCTTTAAAATTAAACTTGCCTTTAATTATTCATAATCGAGAATCTTCCTTAAATCTTCTAGAAATTGTTTCTAAAAAAAACAAAGACAGCGGAAATAGATTAAAAGGTGTTTTTCACTCTTTCCAGGGCAGTTCTAAACTATTAGCTTGGGCTTTGAAAAATGGTTTTTTTATTGGCATAAATGGAATTGTCACTTTTAGTAAAAACATCGAGTCAGTTTGTAAAAAGGTTTCTTTGAATAATTTAGTTTTAGAAACAGATTCTCCTTTTTTAATGCCTAGACCTGTTAAAAACCAAAAAAAATGGCCAAATACACCAGAAAATGTTAAAATAATAGCTCAAAGGATCGCTAATATAAAAGGCGATTCTTTTTTAAGAATAGCCCAACAAACTAGTAAAAACGCAGTTCAATTATTTAAATTAAATCATGATTAGAAATCTTTTGAAAAAACACGATCGAAAAGTTCACCGCTTTTTAGAAATCTTTCCTGGTTTTGTTTCCTGGTCTTTAATTCTTTTTCCTTTTTGGGGTTCTTTTTTAGTCCCTACTTTAGTCGCCTATTACATTCTTGCTTTTGATGTTTATTGGCTCTATCGCTCAGGCTCAATGACAATTTTTGCTTTTATCTCTTTTTTTAAAATTAAGGCTTATCAAAAATATGATTGGATGAGAGACGTTAAGGGTTTTGGTGATTGGAAAAAAATTCATCATATTATTATTATTCCTACTTATAAAGAGCCTTTATATATTCTTCGCCGAACTTTGAGTGCTTTAAAAAAACAAACCTTTCCCAATAGAAAGATTTCTTGTGTTTTAGCTTTTGAAGAAAGAGAAGGTGAGGCAGCTTCGAAAAAATCCAATATTTTAAAAAAAGAGTTTAGTAAAAGTTTTGCCAATCTTTTTATCACTCTTCACCCTGATCTACCTGGAGAGGTTAAAGGCAAATCCTCTAACATGGCTTATGGAGCCAAATTTGCTAAAAAAGAAATTATTGATAAGCAAAAAAAAGACATTAATTTTACTTTAATCACTTCTGCTGATGCAGATGCCTGTCTCCATGAAAAACATTTAGCTTGTCTAACTTACAAATTCCTGGATAAACCAAACCGTTATAACTTAATATTTCAGCCAGCGATTATGTATTACAACAATATCTGGGAAGCTCCAGCTCCGATTCGAGTTTTTTCCAGTACCAGTAGTTTAGTCCAAATAGGTCTTTTAAGCCGGCGGGATCGCTTAATTAATTTTTCTACTTATTCCACCAGCTTAAAAATGGTTGACCAAATTGGTTACTGGGATGTTGATGTTATTCCCGAAGACTATCGCCTCTTCTTTAAGGCTTTTTATGCTTTAAAGGGGAAGCTGGAAGTTGAACCAATATTTTTACCAGTTTACGCTGACGCTGCTTTATCATCTTCATTTTGGAAATCCATGAAAAACCAATACGAACAAGTAAAACGCTGGGCCTGGGGTGTTTCTGATGATGTTTATATTATTAAAAAATGGCTAACTATTCCTGGACTGCCTTTTTGGGAAAAAACAATGAGAGCTCTAAAAGTAATTGAAGACCATTTCTTATGGCCGGTTAACTGGTTTGCGATTACCTTAGGGGCTACTTTACCACCTTTGCTTAACGAAGATTTTGCCAGAACCATTATTGGTAAAAGACTGCCCCAAACAGCTTCAATAATCTTAAGCTTTTCCTTAATCTTTCTTATTCTAGCTTTATACATTGACTTTAAACAAAGACCAAAAATGAAAGAAATACCTTTTTGGCGTAAAGCTATTATTCCTTTTGAGTATTTTCTCTTACCCATAGTTGGCTTCTTTTTCTCCGCTCTTCCAGGCTTAGACGCTCACACTCGATTAATGCTGGGAAAATACATTGAGTATAAGGTAACAGAAAAGGTGTAAAAGAAATTAATTTTCTTATATAATAATTGTTGTGAGACAATCAGCAAAAAAAATAAGAAACATTAAACTAATTCTTCTTGGAATTATTATTCTCAATCTTATTTTGAGAACTCCCTCTCTTTTTGATCCGGTTTCCTATGGCGATGAGTGTATTTATTTAACTCTGGGTCAAGCTTTTAATAAGGGATTTTCTTTTTACCGCGATATTCACGATAATAAGCCCCCTTTTTTATATTTTATGGCCGCCCTTGCTGGGGGAAAACTCTTTTGGCTTAGATTAATTACAATTATTTGGAATAGTCTTAATATAATTCTTATTTACAAATTAGGAAAAAAACTATTTAAAAAAAAAGAGCCTGGTCTTTTAGGAGCGTTTCTTTTCTTTATTTTCACCTTCCTTCCCGAAGGCAGGATTGCCAACGGTGAAATTTTTATGGTTTTACCCGCCTCTTTGGGGCTATATTTTAGCCTGAAAGCCACTGATTTTAAAACAAGAGTTAAAAAAATAGTCCCGGAAAAAAAGAAAAACATTTATTGGTTTTTAACCGGTTTTTTCTTTAGCCTGGCTTTTTTATTTAAAGTTCCTATAGCTTTTGATTTTATTGGTTTAATCCTGGGATTTTTTGTTTTCCTTAAGAAAAAGCCAAAAAATATTCTCTCTAGCTTTAAGGAAAAACCACTTTATTTGGCCATTTTTGGCTTTAGCTTACCAATTGTCTTAAGTATTTTTTATTACACTCTTAAAGGCGCTTTTGTTCCGTATTTTAGATCGGCCCTCCTTCAAAATATCGGCTATTTATCTTCTTGGGGAGGTTCTAATATCGGTTTATATATTAGGGCCTTGCTGATTTTAATTTTAACTGTTTTTCTGTTTAGATGGCGACAAAAACTAAGCTTTGTTTTTTGTCTTCTTTTTTTAATGACTCTTTATGGTCTTTTTGGCGTTTTTTTATCAGAAAGACCCTATCCTCATTATCTAATTGAAATTGCCCCTTGGTTAGCTTTACTTTTAGTTCAAGTCTTAAAGGATAAAAACAAAAAAGAGATCCTTTTAAGCCTTGTTTTATTTCTTCTAACTATTTTTGGAGTTTTTAACTATAAATATTGGTGGTATCCTAATCTACCTTATTATAAAAATTTTATTAAATTTGGCCTAAAAATTAGTCAGAAAGATGATTTTTTCCGCTTTTTTGGAGAAAAAACTTTAAATGATTATAGGGTGGCTAAGTATTTAAAAATTAGAAGTCAAAAGCAAGACAATCTTTTTGTTTGGGGAGATGGGGCCTGTATTTATGCTTTATCAGAAAGGTTGCCTCCAGGCAGATACACGGTCAATTACCATATTTATGATTTTAATGGTTACAGTGAAACTCTAGGGGCTATTAAAGAGAAAAAACCTAAGTTTATTGTTCTTTTAGACTCAGCTAAAAAGGACTTTCCTGAACTTAGAACTCATCTTGCCTTACATTATTTTAAGGTTAATCAAATTGGTGAAGCAATAATTTATAAAAAAATAGTTAATAATTAGCTCCTATGGCAAAGATTAAACAACTGGGATTTTTTCCCAAAGGTAACCCCTTTCTAAAATTATTTAAAGATCTTCAGTTCTTTTTAAGTGACAAAAAAATTGGCTTAGGTCTAAAAATTAGTTTTTTTACTCTAATTATAATTTTTATAACTAGCCTTATCCTCCTGACTAAGCTTCCCCCTCAATTACCCCTTTTATATTCAAGGCCTTGGGGAAAAGACCAATTAGTGGGAAAAGCGATGCTTCCGATTCTATCCCTAGGATCAATTCTTATTATTCTTATCAATCTTAGACTAGCCAGCCTTTTTTCCAAAAAAGAGCTTTTTTTATCAAGAATTCTTATTTGGACAGCAATTATTCTCAGTCTATTATTTAGCATCACTCTTATAAGAATTATATTTATTGTCCTTTAAAGATGGATTTTTTACTATTATTAAAGATTTTCCTTTTTACCTCTTTTGTTTCAGTTCTAACTACCCCCTTAGTAATTTGGGTTTATAAAAAATTTTCTTGGTTAGATGATCCTAAACTTAAAACTAAAGCTAATGTAATTCATAAATACCCTGTTCCCCGGGGTGGCGGCATTGCTGTTTATATCGCTGTTTTTTTAAGCAGTCTTATTTTTCTTCCTTTTGATAAACATTTAATTGGAATTCTTTTAGGAGGCTTTCTAATTTTAATCATTGGGGTTCTTGATGATCGATTTGATCTCAATCCCTACTTAAGATTAGGGGTTGGCCTGTTGGCAGCTTCCTTAGTGGTAGTAGCTGGGATTGGAATTCCTTTTATTAGTAATCCTTTTGGGAAAATTATTCAACTTAATCAGCCTCAAATTCCCATCTATGTTTTTGGGAAATTAAGGACAATCTGGGTTTTAGCCGATATTTTCGCTATTCTATGGATTACCTGGTGGATGAATTTTGTTAATTGGTCTAAGGGAATTGATGGCCAGCTTCCAGGTATAGTGGTTATTGCCGGTCTTACGATTGCTATTTTTAGCCTTCGTTTTAGTGCTGATATCACTCAATGGCCAGTAATTATTCTGGCTTTAATTACTGCTGGTGCTTATTTTGGTTTTTTACCTTGGAATTTTTATCCCCAAAAAATCATGCCTGGCTATAGCGGCGGCGCTTTAGCTGGTTATCTTTTGGCAGTTCTAACTATTCTTTCCACCACTAAAGTAGGGACAGGAATGGTTGTTTTAGCTATCCCCCTAATTGATGCTTTTTACACCATTCTTAGAAGACTTAAGGCTAAAAAATCACCGGTCTGGGCTGATGCTGGTCACCTTCACCACCGGTTAATGAAATTGGGATGGGGCAAAAGAAGAGTGGCTATTTTTTATTGGTTGGTTTCCGCTTTTTTTGGTTTTTTAGCTATCAGATTGAATAGTCAAGCAAAATTCTATACAATCTTACTACTAGGAGTTTTTTTTGCTGGAATATTATTATGGTTCAAATACTTTTCCTCATCATTAGATCGGCCCGACCGATCCAATGGATAAAAAATCTAGCCTTATTTACCGGACTTATCTTTACTGGTTGGCTGTTTTATCCAGATAAATTTATAAGAGTCTTTATTGCTGCCATTATCTTTTCTATCCTTACTTCAGCCGTTTATATTTTTAATGATCTTTTAGATATTGAACAAGATAAGCTTCACCCTTTAAAAAAAAATCGACCCCTTGCCTCCGGTAAACTCCCTATTCCCTTAGCAGTTTTTGTCACCATTGGCAGTGCTTTTCTAGCTCTGTTTTTAGCAGCTAATCTTTCATTTTTCTTTTTTTTAGTTTGTTTAGCTTATATTCTTCTCCATTTTCTTTATACTTCAAAAATTAAACATATTCCTATTTTGGATGTTTTAGCCCTAGCTTCAGGTTTTATCTTAAGGGTCTATGCGGGAGCAGTGGTTATTGACACCCATATTAATATCTGGCTCCTTTTGTGTATTATTTCCTTTTCCTTGTTTTTGGCAGTCGGTAAAAGAAGGTCTGAATTAACTCTTTTATCAGGTAAAGAAGTTTTGGGAAAAACTAGAAAAGTCCTTTTTTCTTATCCTGAAAAACTCTTGGACCTTTATATTTCCATGTTTGCCACTACTACCTGGTTAACTTATGCTTGGTACACTTTTGTTCATCCCAGTTTAAAAATATCGCCTCGATTAATTATTATTTGGGCTGATATTCCCCAAACTTTTCGAAGTCAAAAATGGCTGATGGCCACTATTCCTTTAGTTATTTATGGAGTAATGAGATACCTTCAGTTGATTTATGAAAAAAATGAAGGGGAGTCACCAGCTAAAGTATTAGTGACTGACAAACCTTTGCTAGGAACTGTTATTATTTGGGGATTAATGGTAATTGGAATTACCTATGGTCTAAACTAATCTATTGGAAAAGCTTAGCGTATGTTCCGGAAATCCAACCCTGCTTATCTTCTTCATACTCAATCTTATACCAACCATCTTCATTAGCTTCAATAAACTTAAAAACATCGCCCGTATCAATTTTAACAAGAATTGTTTCATCTCCACCAGCAGTTGAGGCTTCACTTCTAACATTAAGCCATCCTGTTGGCGTAGTTTTTATCTCCACATAGGGCAATGCCATTGTTTTTGATGAACTTTCTTCAGTTTCATCTTCTTCCTCATTATTCTTATCAACCACTGTTTCTTCATCAGCATCTTCTAAAGAATCTTCCTCTTCTAAATTAGCTGAATCAGTCGCTTCTTCGTCTTCCTTTTCATCAGCTTTTTCAAGGTTTTCTTCAGCTAATTGAGCATTAATAACCAATTTATGGCCTTTAGCTGTTTTAGCCTGAATAATCTCTTCTCTAAATCCAGGCGAAGAAATTATTAAAGTATGCTCTCCTTCAGATATATTATCTAAGGATAAAGGTGTAAAACCCCTTGGTTCACCATCCAAGGTAACCACCACATTATCGGGAGTGCTAATAATAGAAATTATCACCTGATCTTTTTCTGCAATTGGCTCTAAGCTTAAAACATAGCCACTGGAATCACTGGCTGTTTTTCCCAGGGTTCGGTTGACTACTGTCATAATACCTGGACTAAGTTTAACCATTCCCTGCCATGGCAAAAGAGACCCTTCTGAAGAATCGGGCACTAATTTTAAAGCATATTCTCCTGGTTTTAGATTTTCATCAAAATATGGAGTTTGACTTAAATGCTCATCATTTAAAAAAACTGTTGCTTTAGGATCAGCAGTAACCTGAAGAGCAGCTTTTTTCCTTTTTCCTAAAAAAGGCAAAGTACAACTGGATAGAAAAAAAGATAAGAAAAGAATTAGTAAAACATTCGTAAGCTTTGATATTTTCATCAGCCAAATAATATCATAAGAAACAGGGAAAATCAAAAACCTTTTAAAGACTTTCTTTCCTTTTTTTGATAAAATAGCTTATGGCCTGGTAGCCAAGTGGTAAGGCGGAAGTCTGCAAAACTTCTATACGGGGGTTCGACTCCCCCCCAGGCCTCAAAACTATCTTTCTAATAATATTTATATTAAGATTATTTATATAAGTATTATTTATATAAATTTGCCTTCAGGGCAGGGTTAAATTCCCGACCGGTGGTGAAAGCCCACGAACCTGGTTTCAGGTTGACTTAAAAAAAGGCCGACGGTAAAGTCCGGATGAAGGGGAGGCTAAAAATGCTTAAAAAAATTAATTCTGGTGTTCTTCTGGTTATTTTGGCCGCTTTTCTATGGAGTTTAGATGGTATTTTAAGACGCCACCTCTATATTATTCCGGCTCCAGTAATCATTTTCTGGGAGCATATATTTGGCTCTTTGTTTTTAATTCCTCTTTTTATTCCTAAAAGAAAAGAAATTAAGAAATTAAGAAAACTAGATTGGTTGAGTTTTATTTCAATTTCTTTTTTTAGCAGTGTTTTAGCGACAATTTTATACACTAGTGCTTTAGCTAAAATTCACTACATTCAATATTCTGTCGTAGTTTTACTCCAGCAGTTACAACCAATCTTCGTAATTACGGCTGCCGCTATTTTTCTTAAAGAAAAAGTTAAACCCAAATTTATTGCTTATGCTCTCCTGGCTATTATTGGCGCTTATTTAGTTACTTTTAAAGATCTTCGGGTAAACCTTTCCACTGGCCAGGGAACAATTACGGCGGCGTTTTTAGCTTTAGGAGCCGCTTTTTTCTGGGGAACGTCTACCATTTTTAGCAAATATGTTTTAAATAAAGTTCATCATATTACCGCTAACTCTTTGAGGTTTTTCTTGGCTGTTCCCTGCGCTCTGGGAATAGTTTTTTTAACTAAGACTCAATCCCAGCTTTTTTTATTAACTAAAATCCAATGGTTAATGCTTTTAGCCATTACCTTATCAAGCGGCATGGTGGCCATGCTTATCTATTATCAAGGGCTTAAAAAGATTGAGGCTAGGGTTTCCTCAATTTGTGAGCTTTTCTGGCCTGTTTCCGCCCTAATTATTGGCTTTTTATATTTAAAAGAAAGTTTAACTTTTACTCAGCTTTTGGGTTCTTTTATGATTCTTTTTGGAATATATAGAATTGCCGTCCAAAAAGGGATAAAAAAGGCTTAAAATATCTTTTCACGATAGTTTTTACAAGATAATTGTATATTTTATACTGATATAGTAAAATACCTCCATTAAATATTTGTCTGCCAAGAAAGGTAAAAATGAGTGAAAGTGAAATGACTGCAGGTGCCCTAATGGATGAAAACGGACCATATTATGTTGAGGGCCACTCAGATTGCGGATGTTTTCAAGCTAAAAGAGGACCTAAGGGGGTTTATCCAAATTCATATTTCTGGCATGTTAGAAAACACTCTTTTCTTCCTCAGGAAGCTGTAGACGCGGCAATGAGAGAAGCTGGAACAACAAGAATGGAATTAGAAGAACCAAATTCTCCTCAAGAAGGACGAATTTTTTCTGGTTTGGGAAATAGATATAATGGAATTAACTGGGGTCCTTCTTTAAGCTAAACAAAAATTGTCTTTTTCCCTATAAAACAAGCTTAAAAACAGTAAAATTATAGGCTACTTGACAAATATCCTTATCCTGCTATAATCACTTCGTTCTCTTCAGAAAGTAATTGAAGAGAATTTTTTTATGGGCCTAAATAAGCCCGCTTATGACTTATAAAAACATTCTTTCTTTTCTTAAAAATTTTGTTTGGGAAATTCTTGGTTTTGGTTTGGGAGGGGTATATTTAGTTTATCGCTTTCTTTTTCCTAATAAAGAAGGTAGCCACCCATTAAGCCAATTTTTAAGAAAAGTATTTGAACATCAACAGGCAAGAGCCAGCTGGGGTTTAGTCTTTTTAACCCTAATTTTACTGGCTAACCTGTATCTTTTACCCCCTTCTACTAGGCCTAAGTTAGAACCAAGGGTGGTTTTGGCGGCTCCAGAAGCAGTTTTATTAACAGAAACTACCTTTAGAAAACCAGTTAAAGGCTTTCTATCTCAAGGTTTTTACTGGTATCATCAGGCAATAGATATTGCTACTAATGAAGGGGAAGCGGTTTACCCAATTGCAGATGGTCAGGTAAAAACAGTCGAATACAGTTTATGGGGTTATGGCCACTTTGTGATGATTAATCATCCTAATAACTACCAAGCCTTATACGCTCATTTAGGTAATATTTTGATCAAACCAGGTCAAGAAGTTAATAAAGATACTGTTTTAGGATATGTGGGGATGACTGGTAGAACTACTGGTCCCCACCTTCATTTAGAAATTTATGAAGATGGTAAAAATGTTAACCCAATGGAGCTTATTCCCGGAGTTAATCCTCTAATCGCCCAAAATCAATAAAAATAGATTAGTTAAATCGTTTATAAATATTTTCATAAATAATTAATCAAATAAAAAAGCCCTTTTAAAAAAGGGCTTTTTATATATAAACTTTTTTGTTACATTCCCATACCCATACCAGGCATTCCGCCACCTGGCATAGCTGGAGTTTTGTCTTCTTTTTCAGGGAGATCAGTTACCAAACATTCTGTGGTTAAAATCATGGTCGCCACTGAAACCGCATTTTGCAAAGCTAAACGAGTCACTTTAACTGGATCAACAATTCCGGATTTAATCATATCCTCATATTGACCAGTCATTACATTTAGACCTATTCCTGAAGTCTTTTTAAGAACTTCACCAATAACCACATTACCATCTTTACCGGCATTAACCGCTAAATACCACATTGGCTTTTCTAAAGCTTTCTTTAGAATTTTTACTCCAGTAGCTTCATCACTATCTGTCTTAACTCCCTTTATTTTATTTGGAGTGCTAAGAATTTTGCTGGCTTCCAGTAATGCCACTCCGCCACCAGGAACAATCCCTTCTTCAACGGCCGCTTTAGTGGCTCCAACAGCATCTTTAACTCTTTCTTTTCTTTCATTCATCTCAATTTCAGTGGCCGCACCTACATTAATAACCGCTACTCCACCAGAAAGCTTAGCTAATCGTTCCTGGAGTTTTTCCTGATCAAACTCTGAATCACTAGCTTCAATTTCTTTTCTTATTGATTTAATTCTAGCCTGAATGTTTTTTTCTTTTCCCTTACCGCCAATAATCCGGCAATTTTCTTTATCAGCCCAGATTTTTTCAGCTTGACCGCAGTCTTCAGGTTGAATTGAATCTAATTTCCGACCAGCATCTTCAGAGATAACTGTCCCACCAGTTAAGATAGCAATATCTCCCAACATCTCTTTTCTCCGGTCCCCAAACCCAGGCGCTTTAATGGCTAAAACATTAAAAGAACCTCGAAGTTTATTAACTACTAAAGTGGCTAAAGCTTCACCTTCTATCTCATCAGCAATAATTACCAAATTTTTGCTAACCTTTACTAGGTTTTCCAAAAAAGGTAAAAAATCAGCCACTGAAGAAATCTTTTGATCAGTAATCAAAATGTATGGGTCTTCAATTTCTGCCTCCATACTATCAGGATTAGTGACAAAATAGGGAGAGGCATAACCCTTATCAAATTCCATTCCCTCTTTATAATCAATAGCTACATCTAGTCCTTGACCTTCTTCAACTGTTACCACCCCATCTTTACCCACCTTTTCCAAAGCTTCGGCAATTAAGTTGCCAATGGTTGGATCAGCTGAAGCGACGGTGGCCACCTGAGCTATTTCTTCTTGCCCTTTAACTGGTCGGGCTTTTTTCTTAATTTCTTCTATCACTGCTTGAGCGGCTTTCTCCACCCCTTTGTTTAAAACCATCGGGTTAGCTCCAGCAGTAATATTTTTAATTCCTTCTTCAACAATAGCTTTAGTTAAAACAGTAGCAGTAGTAGTTCCGTCCCCAGTATCATCATTAGTTTTAGAGGCGGCTTCCTTAACTAGTTGAGCACCCATATTTTCAAACGGATCTTCTAACTCTATTTCTTTAGCGACGGTAACCCCATCATGAACTACATTAGGAGCCCCCCATTTTTTGTCTAAAGCGACATTCCTGCCTTTGGGTCCCAAAGTAGTAGCCACTGCTTGAGCGACACTATCAACTCCAATTTTTAGTTTGTTTCTTGCTTCCTCAGCATATTTTAATTGTTTTGCCATTTTTAATTCCTCCTTATTTAATAATCGCTAAAATATCTTCGAATTTAACAAATAAATATTCTTTTTCTCCAATCCCCAGTTTAACCTCGTCACCACCCCATTTTTTATAAACTACCAAATCATTCTTTTTACAGGGAGCATTGGTTTTTTTAGTATCAGGCCCAACCGCTAAAACTTTAGCTTGCTGGGGTTTTTCATCATGAGAGTCGGGTAAGTAAATACCGGAGTTAGTTTTCCGCTGAGCCTTGACTGGCTCAAGTAAGATATAGCCGGCTGTCGGCTGAAGTTTTTGGACTGCTTGAGTAACCATTTTTAATTCCTCCTTAAAAAAATATTGTTTTAATTATTTTAAAATAATAAATATTATTAACAACAAAAACGCTATCACTCTAAGATAGCAAGTGCTATTTTAAATAACAACCCACTACTTTGTCAAGAGGCTGGTAGTTGAATACTCAGGATTATAGGGGAAAACAAAAAGCTTTATCTTTAAATCTTTTAAAATCTTTTTTTTCTTTTTTAAGAAAGGGGTATTCTCTGAAAGAGCCAATACATCTGGTTTAATTAATAAAAGCAAATCAATTTGTTTTCTTTTACTCTTAAAATTTTCTGGTAAAAGAAAAACATAATCAACTGCTTTAAGTTTTAGTAAATTATTAGCTCTTATATTAAAAGAATTTATTGGTCTATTTTCCCCTTTAAGCTGATTAACTCTTTTATCTTGCTCCAGCCCAACTATTAAAATTAAAGCTTGTTTTTTAGCCTTTTCTAAAAAATCTTTATGAGCTTTATGAAGAACATCAAAACAGCCAGTCACTAAAACTCTGCTTTTATTTTTTTTAAAAGATAAGTCGTTTAAGTTAACAATTTTCCCCATTATTTAGATTTACTTATTTTTGTTTACTTTTTAATTATTTGGTTCCTGTCTGGACCAACCCCAATAAGCTCAACTGGAAGACCCGTATTTTGCTCAATAAATTTAAGGTAGTTTTTAGCGTTTTTGGGCAACTTAGAAAACTCTCTTATTTTGGTAATATCTTCTTCCCAACCAGGCAGATTTTTATAAATAACTTCAGCTTTGGAAAGTCTTCTAAGATTAATATCAAAATATTTTGTCTTTTTATTCTCAATTCTGTAAGCGACCGCCACTTTTAAAGGATTAATGCCGGTTAAAACATCTAGTTTGGGAATGGCTAAAGCATCAAGACCATTAATTACCTTAGCATAATTAATAATTGTTAGATCCAGCCAACCGCATCTTCTTGGCCTGCCAGTCGTGGTCCCAAATTCATGGCCCACTTTTCTTAATCTTTTTCCTACTTTATCAAAAAGCTCTGTTGGAAATGGACCATGACCGACTCTAGTGGTATAAGCCTTGGCCACTCCAATCACTTTAAGTTTTTTAGGCCTAAACCCGGTGCCAGTATAAAGACCTCCTAGGGTTGGATTTGAAGAAGTTACAAACGGATAGGTTCCATGAGCAATATCCAATAAAGTTGCCTGAGCGCCTTCAAAAACAGTTTGGTAGCCTTTTTTAGCTTGACTTAATAAAAACAAAGACACATCGGTCACTTCAATCAAACTATTTTTTTTCAATGTCGTTAATAAACGCCAATACTTATTGGTAATAACTTTGGGATTCAAAAGCTTTCCTAATTTGAATTGGCCTCTTTGTTTTAAGGGTACTTTATTAAAGTCCAACATTAACTTGATTAACTTTTTATTCCACTTAACTTCTTCAATAATTCTTTCTTTAAAAACTTTCTTATCATCAGCGTCAAGAACCCTAATCCCACAGCGGGAAATCGCATCAGAATAGGTTGGTCCTATTCCCCGACTGGTAGTTCCAATTTTACCTCCGGCAATCCCATCTCGAATTATATGCCAAGGCATGATTAAATGAGCTTTCTGGCTGATTAAAAGCCGGGCATGATTTTTTTTGACTCGTGATTCTAAAAGCTTAACTTCTTTTAATAAAACCCGGGGGTCAATTATTACTCCATTACCAATAAGACAGGTTTTATCTTTGTATAAAATACCTGAGGGTAAAAGATGAAAAGCATGTTTTTCTCCCTTAACTACAATTGTGTGGCCGGCATTATTTCCTCCCTGAAAACGAACAATACTTTTAAATTCCTTTTTCTGGGCCACTGTGTCCACCATTTTACCCTTGCCTTCATCACCCCACTGAGTCCCTAAAATAACAACATCAGCCATCTTGCCTCCTTTTAAATCTTTAATTTATTTTTAATGTTTTTAATTTCTTTTATTGTTAAAAAACTAGCTAAGCCAGTATATTTACTCACTTGCCACGAAGATAAAACTTTTTTATCTTTAGGAGAAGAGCTTTTAATTAAATCCTTCCAACTAATCTTTTTTCCCCTTGTCTGAAGTTTTACTTTTTCATAGGCTTTTTTCCTGCCTTTTGTTTTGAAAAACAACTGTAAAGCTTCGCTTAAAACCTCAGGATGAGAATTAAGGTCTTTTTTTATTTGTTCTTGATTTGGCTTTATTTTATTAAGACCTTTAATCAAACTTTTTACCCCCAAAAGGCTATAGCTAAAAACAATTCCTAAATTACGTTTAATGGTGCTATCCGACAAATCTCTTTGCAGCCGAGAAAGAGGCAACTTATTGGCCATAAAACTTAAAAGGCTGTTGCTCAGTTCGAAATTACCTTCAGCATTCTCAAAATTAATCGGGTTTATTTTATGAGGCATGGTTGAAGAACCAATTTCTTTTCTAACTCTTTTTTGAAAAAAATAATTAAAGCTAATATATAGCCAGCTGTCTTTGGCTAAATCCAACCAAACATTATTCAACTGCCGCAAAAGATCAAGATAATAAACTAAACTGGAATTAGGCTCTATTTGGGTGGTGATTAAATTAGGATTTAGAGAAAAACTTTTAATAAAGTCTTGGCTAAATTTAAGCCAATTTTTATCAGGATATATTTGGTAAAAAGAATTGTAATTCCCAACCGCCCCATTAAGTTTCGCTTCTATTTTTAAAGCCATTATTTTTTTTAGAAAATAACTGCCTCGAGAAGC
>Ga0210057_1000592_pt1 | contig 59490 bp, 78 predicted proteins | sample CryGeyCG2114_010_2_FD_183968 | JGI IMG/M metagenome (GOLD analysis project Ga0210057, IMG submission 183968) | Groundwater microbial communities from aquifer - Crystal Geyser CG10_big_fil_rev_8/21/14_0.10 (SPAdes) (version 2) | ecosystem: Environmental > Aquatic > Deep subsurface > Groundwater ...
CTGGTGTGTTAAAGACGAACTCATTGATGACCTGACTGAGCTTGTATGGGCTAAGTCGGGTGCCTTTTATTTCTTTTCTCATTCCAAGACTCTACCCCATAACCGACCAAACATCTGTGCCAGACCCCGCATCTGGACGCCCACGCCCGCACTCGCCTTCGCACACCCCGAGCTCGACGATGCACGTACGCGCGCATCCACCCGTCTGGGAATCGCACCCAACGTGACCCGCGCCGTGTTCGATCGCCCGCTCTACGCAGAACAGCCCGCGCACCTGGATCCGACCATCCAGACTTGGTGGGACTCCATCTGTGACTTCAGCCTCGGCGACATGGTCCTGTGCGTCGGCGCCTTCTAGAACCTGTGAGCCAAGACTCACCTCTTGGCTCACCTTTTCACTTCTTTATGAAAATCTATCAACATACGTCACACACAAAACCATTCCTCACTATTGTCGCTTGTCAGCATGGGAACGAACCGTTTGGACTTGCCATTATCGAGGCGCTTAAGCCCATGCTTCCCGGGTTTCCAGGACTCCAACTTATTGTTGCGAACGAAGAAGCGCTCGCCATCAACAAGCGTGGAGTCGAAGGCGATCTCAATCGTTCATACCCAGGCGATCCAAACGGGAACCATGAGGCCCGGCTTGCGCATCAACTTCTCGAACAGGTGAAGGAGACAACCTATCTTCTGGATATTCATACCTCCGTTTCCGCCTGCGGATTTCTCGTCCCGATTGTCACCGAACTCAACCCAGAAACAAAAACGCTCATCAATCTTCTCGAACCTGTGCGGGTGGTGTGCATCGAAAAACCGCTTTCCGCAACGTCCCTTATCGGAAACGTTCCAGCAGGACTCTCACTTGAATTTCAAAAGTCTCTCGCTGACCAATCCGCGATAGATCTGGCCGTAAAACTTGTTGAGGATCTGTATGATTGTCGCAGAGCCCCAACTCAAGCAAGGGAAGTCTTCATGGTCACAGGAATCCTCGAGGCAGACCTCGCGCTTCCCGATACCGCACGAGATTTTGAACTCATTGAAGAACTCCGTCTCTACCCTGTCCTTCTCAAAGATCCCAACTACATGGGAAACCAAGGACTCAAAGCAACAAAAAAAGAAACACACCAAATCTAAAATCCCCTTTAGGGGATTTTTTTACTTCTTAAGTCGTCGCTCGATCCATCGTTGCTTCACCCAGGGGATGGTGAACGTGGAGATCATGAATCCCAAAGCTGGAACCATCGAGTTAAGCCAGGGGCGTGAGATCTCAATCGCCCACATGTACAACCCCAGCACGAGATACGTAAACAGGGTTAATAGGATTCGTCGTGCCCAGCTGGTCTCCCAAGCTTTGTCGAGTTGCACGCGTTCATTCCGTGCCTCAATCACACCAAGACGTTCTTCCAGTGTACGTTCTTCTTGCATAGAATAATCCTTAGAGAAATGTATGCACTGAGTGTACCAAAAATCATGTACAAAGAGGATCTTTTCTACAAAGCTCCTCTTTTTGTGCGCGAGTGAACTTCTTTATCTGTGCTTCTCGCATGAGGGCGTCGCTGTGCGAAAGATCGCCTTGCCACCAAACCACCTCCACGGGTCCACGCCCTCGTGTGTACTTCGCTCCTTTTCCTGCATTGTGAGCGATCACACGTGTGTCCAGATTTGTGGTCACTCCTGTGTAGAGCGTGCCGTCCTTGCATCGAAGCAGATACGTAATCCAAGTATTCATACATTCGATGATACCAATATACCCCCCGCAAAACAAAAACACCCAGACCGGAGAACGGTGGGTGTGAGCTAGGCGTTGTGCTTCTTCTCTTGTGCGTGAACAAGCGTGAACGTGGCGAAGAGCGCGATGAGGACGCCACCCCACTGAATCCATGTGAGTGTGTCGCCCAGCATGAGCCAGGAACTGACGATGACCGCGGGAGTCTCGGCCATCGCGATGGTCGATGCGACCTCGGTTTCGAGTTCCTCCACAGCCACGACGTTGGCGAGATAGTAGCAGAATCCTCCAATGACACCGAAGCCCAGAAGGATCAACGTGTGCCAGAGCGTCCACTCCACTTCGACGAATGGCATCTGACCCATCACCGCACTTGCCAGACACCCGATGAACGTCGTGATGACGGCGATCCAGAAGCTCTTGTTGTAGGCGTCGACGCCCTTTTTTCCAGCCAGGACTTCCATCGCAACGCCCGCAAGAAGCATGGCGATCACGCTCAAGGTGAGACCTGTGCGGTCGAAGTTCGCCTGCCAAGGATTCAGCGCGATCATCACCCCCAGGAGCAATCCTGTCATAGAGAAGTAGACGCGTCGCTCTACGGTCTTCCCTCGCAGAAACTTCGCCAAGATGTTGACGATGGGTGTGAGGGTGATCACGACAAGCGATGGGCCAGGTCCCCAGGCACGAATTCCATAGTAGAGGAACAATGTGGCGAGTGAGAACATGGACGAGAACAGGAGGATGCGCCAAGATGGACGCGAGAGGTGTGAGAAAAGGAAGATGGCGATCAAGACCGCACTGACTCCTCCTCGCACAACCATGAGCTCGCCAATCTTCATCGTTTCGAAGACATTGACCAGAGGAAGAGCAATGGCCGCCGTCACAGATATCATGAGTGCCGCAACGACACCCTTTCTCGACGTGATTTCCACGGGATACCTCCAGAAGGAAGAAGAACGTACGTTTACAAGGATGTAAACGAGAAAGAACGCTATCGCAAAAAAAGAGACGTGTCAATCATATGTGCTCCATTTTCTTTGGCAATGTCAGAAAACTTTCTCGTTGACAATATCGCCTGCAAACAGTACGTTTTACCCGCCCCAGCAGAAAAGGAGTGTTCCATGACCCCTCACATCGAGGCTGAACCCGGACAGATCGCAGATCTGGTCCTCTTCCCGGGAGACCCCCTGCGTGCCAAGCGCATCGCCGAGGAGATCCTCGAAGAAGCTGTGCCCTACAACACCGTGCGCAACATGCTCGGCTTCACCGGCATGGCCACCCTCCCTGACGGCCGTCGTGTGCGCGTGTCCGTTCAGGGTTCGGGAATGGGCATGCCCTCGCTCTCCATCTACGCGAACGAACTCTTCGATCGCTTCGGTGTTCAGACCCTCATCCGGGTCGGCACCTGTGGCGCTCTACAAGAACACCTTCACTCTGGGGACCTCGTCATCGCCCAGGGAGGGAGTTCCGACTCCAACCTGAACCGACGCCGGTTCAAGGGACTCGACTTCGCTCCTCTCCCCGACCCCAACCTCTTCGTCTCTGCCGTCCTGGCCGTACGCGAACGTGGCTGGCAGACCGCGATCGGGAACGTGCTGAGCACGGACCTCTTCTACCAGGACCACGCCCCCGAGGAATGGAAGATGTGGGCCGAGGCAGGAGTTCTGGCCGTGGAGATGGAGACGGCAGAGCTCTACACGCTGGCAACGCTCAAGGGTCGCCGAGCGCTCTCCGTCCTCACCGTCAGCGACGTGATTCCGACGAGAGAATCCATGTCGGCGGAACAGCGCGAGACCTGCTACGGACGCATGGTCGAGATTGCCCTGGCTTCTGCCTTCGCAACCTGATCCCCTTCACGCACACGACCGACATTCCCCTGTCGGTTTTTTCATACAAAAAATCCCCACGTAGGAGGATTCGTGCCGAACTCAGAGCAGAAAGAGTTGGCGGATGCGGTCGCGTGTGGGTGGGTGGATAGCGCTGAGCTCGTACATGCGCGCGAGTGCCGGGAACGGCGTACTCGGATTGAGTCCCGCACGAATATCCTGCTCGATGTCGATGCGGATCTTCAGTACAGTCACACGCCGATCGCGTTTGATGTCCACGATTTCGTTGGAGCTATAGCTGTTTCCTACGATCTTGTGGAGCTTGCGCTGTTCGAGATCGAAGATGATGATCGAGCCATCATCGGCGTAGATGACGGTCTCTCCGACGATCCAGTGGATCCCATATTCAACGAGCGCAAACGGCTCGAGAATGACCTCATTCAGACTCACAGCACCCTTGAGAACGACTGACATGTCTGTCTCCGTGAGAACACAAACAAAAAGACCCCGAGCGGGGTCATCTGTTTGCGATTTGTTATGTATGCAAACTAGCCCCGCAGTGAGTCAGCGGAGCTTGAGGAAATTCCTTGTGTGAATCTCATCTGCATACCCATCTATCGTAAAGAAAACATTAAATCTCGTCAAACATCAAATAAAAATCCGACCGATACTATTCCACTTCTATCTTACAAACCTCATGATGATTCTTACACGCGAGATCATCCAGGGCAAGGTCGAGATCCGTGGACACGTCAAGCACTGACACGCACTGAGTAGCCCTGCTACTCATTTTTGTTGGTTGAGAAAAAAATGAAATGAAGGCGTAAAGCACTCTCCTTTGTCGATGAGCGCCTGGAGTTCTTCTGGTGTCACATACCACCCTTCAGCCACTTCTCCTTCTTGAAACCGGGTAGGAACCTGATCTGTCACCGCACGAAAATGCGCCATCATCGCAAATCGCTCGTCATCAATAGGTGTCTTTGTTTTCATAACGAACGTCACCGATGCGTCGATACCGATTTCTTCTAACATCTCACGGTGAATCGCCTCCTCATAGCCTTCCTTCGGTTCGACATGTCCTGCGACAGACGCACATAAACAACCAGGGAACCGTTTTTTGGTCCATGCTCGGCGTTGGATAAACAAACGACCCTGCTGGTCGTAGAGAAAAAGTTGGGCGGAACGCAACATCGCCTGCTTCTCGTACGCTTCCTCCTTCTCCATCTGACCAATAACCTCATCCTGGTCGTTTACAATAGGATAGTTCAACATAGTGCTTCAATTAATTCGAATTCTATTCTACCAAAAATCCCCTGTGAGGGGGACTTCGAGAAGTGAGAAAATCGTCACCTTTAGTTTTGCGTCAAGAATTACAGCAACGGGTGAAGCTCGGGATTGCTTTCAAAAAGATTTTTGATGGTCTCTAACTTGCCATCGGGCTCAGCGCAAAGATCCGCTATATCGTCCAGTAGGGCGAGATCATCTTGAGAAAGTTGATCGTTGTCCACCGCCACTAATCGCCATGACGTCCAATCTAATTTTTCTTCAAGACGTGTGAGAAACGGGACGGTCTCAACTTTGTTCAGCGCTCCAAAATCTCGAAGAAGTTGCCCCCGCAGAAACCACGCGCCGTAAAGCGTCTCCATGCCGTAGTCTTGTGGATCTACCCCGATCCCAAACTGAGACGCTTTCACTGTTTTTGATCTATACATCTTCCAGGCGTTTCCGGCGTTGATAAAGTGCTCAGAGGTGACATCGAGGGGATCAAGAGTCAGAAGCATCTGCTTGTAGTCAGTGTCTATGTCGCTTTGTGTATTTGCATAGTCTTGAAACGTACTTTGCTGAAACGGATCAATCTGCGGATCAATAGCCGTCCATGTGACTCCGTTCCAATATTCACACACCCAGTGATCCTCATAAAATCCCGGCGGTGCGAGATACAGCGCAAACCCACATCGCGCTCGCGCCGGTATGCCCTTTGCTTGAAAAAGGGCGGTTGCCAGTACACTAAATTCTCGACAACACCCAAGCACGCGCGCGGATGGACTCCGAGGTAACGCTAGAGAAAAACCTTCTAGCTCTTGTGCTTGTGTAAGCATGTTAGACGCACTTGGACTACAGACCTTCCTTTTTTGATTCTCCTTGATCTCCACACCATATCTCTCAACCCACATATCGTGCATAAGAAGACCTTGCGTGACTTGAAAAATCACTCGCGGATCCGGAGAGATCCACTTTGTGAAATCTTGAAAAGATTTCAGGTCGGTCAGTGCACCTGGGTGTGTGTAGTGAGAATGCTCCTCTGGGGTCAGGTCCAGCTTGTGGATATTCATAAAGACTCGTATTTCTTAAACCAATCGTATGTAGCGTTGAAGAGGCGATCCTGCATCGTAGGCGTGTCGTCAAAGTAATGTGTGGCACCTTTGAGAACTTCCAAGCTCTTGGGTTCATGCGCACCTGAGAAATACTTCTTGCATCCAGCGACCAGCACACCTTTCTCTGCGGCTATAATCTTGAGGGGAACGTGAAACGATGGGGTAAGCCTATCCCAATCGAGGGCATCGATTTCATCGGCCATCTTTTTTCCGATGATCACATTCACGCCCCAACGCATAAAGTACCCTTTCAGAGCCTTCACATACTTCCCTCCTGGCACGCCGTACTTCTTTTGTGTGAACGAGATCGCGTAGGACGGATCCCACAAAACGGCGGCATCAAATGACTGCTTTTTAGAAAGCAGAATCGTTGGCCCGCCAAAGCTATGCCCTGCGACGAAGATTTTTTTATATCCCTTTTGGCGGAAGTGAGCAATGACCGTGTCGAGGTCCTTTGCATGAACCGACAATGTGCAGTCAACGAGTTGTCGCGCATCTGCGTGCCAGTCGTAGAGACCGAACCGATACGTCGCATAGCCGTGACGATCAAACCACTGGCAGGCTCGCTCATAAAATCCCTCGTTGATCGTACACGGCAGACCATGTACGACAATCACAAGCGGTTTTCGCTTTGAACCCGCAAGCTTCCCGTAGGCGGTATGTTTTATGTCGAGTTGAACATTGTATCGCTTCTCCATACGCTCCCATTCTAGCAAAAATCCCCCATGAGGGGGACTTCGAGTGAACTAAGAAACAGTAACCTTTAGTTTAGCGTCGAGGGCATCCGCAACTTTGTAGAGGAACCCAACGGTGGGATTGTATGTCCCGGACTCGAAACGAGAAATGGCCGTCTGTTTAGTCCCGATCATTTCAGCCAGCTGTCCTTGCGTAACACCTCTTTGCAACCGCCTCTGGATAAGTTTCTCGATGATCGCAAACTCAGGACCGAGCTGATCATAGGCCTTACGCACGTCCTTATCAGCTAACAGTTTCTTTTTGAGTGATCGGTAAGATTTCATACAAGATTAATATAACATATACGTTATATCAGGTCAACGACGCTTTTCTCTGTTGTGCAAGCTTCAAATCCTTCATGGGAAGTTTTTGCGTCTTCTTCACAAACCCATGCAACACGATGACAATCTGTTCTTTGCGGAATATATAGAGGAACCGAACCTCTTGTGCACCACGAATACGCAGTTCAAAAAGGCCATTTCCAATCTTCTTTGTGTGTGGCATTCCTAGTCTGTAACCAAAGGTCTCTAACAGATCAAACGTCCGCAAAACTTTTGCGATCGTTGATTTCTCGAGTCCAGCAATGAATTGCTCAATGTCATTATGAAAAAAACGAACCTCCATATTTTTTTATCCTACCAAAAAGCCCGTAAAGGCATAAGCCTCACGGACCATGTCCCCGATGAGGGGGATTATTTCCAACGATCGAACTCGATCGCAAACGACACCGTCTGTCCGTGCTCGATCCCTTCTGCTTTGCGCACCTTCGCTTTGACGGGAAGAATGTATCCTCCTGCATCGGCGTTTGGAAATACCGATGTCTTCCACACGCTCTTGCCCACCGTCACCACTACCGGAATCGACCCCCACCCTCTTCTCTGCTTCTTCGCCTGCTTCAACAGGTTCCTCGCACTCGCCGTCGAAAGCGTTACAAAATACCAAGACGCATGCTCACTCGAGTAGATCCAAATTTTCGCGCGGGTCTTCATATCTCGTTATTCATCGCAACAACACAGCAAACGGGAGCGTTGCATGAAAAGTTCTTCTGATGAGCTATTTTTAAAGCTTCTCTATTTCCTTCAAATCTTTATCTGGAAGATAGAGAACAACCAAGCCAAGCACGATGCCTCCCAGCGCAGTCCACACATGACTTCCTCCAAACAGTAAGATGTCCAACCCGTCTAGGACATACCATACACCACGCCAGACCAACACGAGCCCAATGACAATACTTAAGTTTCTTGTGAGATGAAGCGGACGTTTTTTCAAAAACATAGATGTGAATTCTTTATTCTTTCTCACTTGTTGATCGCTCAAACAAATATAGGACGAGCGCGACCAGCACCGTAATGCAAACCGCATAGACCAACTTCGCCAACACCCCATTCGCCTCTGGAATAAAGGCATCAATGAGCGCCTTGATCGCCTCATTCCACGCAAGCGCGGCCACGAGCGCAAACGCCGCGGACATAAACTCGATGAGTTTCTTCCGAACAACTTTTTGAGCTTTCGTGAGTTCGTTTTCTTTTTCTTTCTCTTTTTTATTTGCCATAGGTCTATATGATATCAAAAATCCCCTATGAAGGGGATCAGGCCATAGCCAATGTTTGGACTTCTTTCTCGAGTCGTTTTCCAAGCGTGTCTGATTGAATCTCCAAATCATAATACGTCTGCAAATTCATCCAAAACTCTGGCGATGTGTCGAAGTAGAGACCGAGTCGCAAAGCGGTGTCAGCGGTGACGGAACGCTTCCCCAGAACAATTTCATTGATCCGACGGGCGGGAACACTGATGTCCTTAGCAAGACGATACTGGGAAATCTCAAGAGGCTCGAGAAACTCCTCAAGAAGAATTTCTCCTGGGTGAATGATCATGCGTTTCTTCATATAGTTTTTCGGTCAAAATCTAGTGATAGTCCTCGATCCCTACCTCGTAGGCATGACCTGATTTCCAGACGAAGCAGATGCGCCACTGGTCATTAATCCTGATGCTGTACTCACCACCTCTTTTACCGGTCAGCTTTTCGAGGTGATTACTCGGTGGAGAACGCAGGTCGTTTATCGAGATGGCCGCGTGGAGCATAAGGAGCTTTCGATATGCCCGACGTTGGATGGATGGAGGAAGTTTCCTCGAACGTCCTCGTTGAAACAACATTTCTGCCTCCTCATCAGAGAACGTTTGAATCATACGGTGTATTAAGAACTTATGCCTCTATAGTAACGCAACTCGTTACTATCGTCAAGATTTTATCAAGACCTCCAAAATCCGATCATGGAAAAAAGAAAACCCGTCCGAGTAGGACGGGGAGAAGCGCGAAGGCCTAGGGCACGCGCGCATCGAGGGGCCAGCACGTCGCGCACGTGCAGTTCCCACATGACGACCGCTTCGGCGTCTGACCCTGCGCGAGGCTCTGAACGTAGAGCACCCCCGAGGGGACATCGAAGTGAACACCACGAGCCACCAGTTCCGGGCTCGCCTGGTCACGTGAGAGGTGGATGTCACTGGGCTTGATGCCCGCCTGAATGAGCTTTTCGACAAGCTCGCTGGGATCGTGCTGATCGGCGATCAGGACGACACGGTACGTTGAAGCAGACACGACGACTCCGTTGCTGGAACGAAAAACTGGCCGTCACCATGACGACCAGCTCTGTGTGTCTTTTCAATCAAACGATTAGAAACGCCAAACGAAGCTGTCCATCATGGAAAGCTTCGGTGCCGGTACGGATTGAGAAAAACGCTTCTTCATATCTAAAGAAACTGTGCCAGAGACGAAAAAAAGAGTCAACTTTCAAAAGTCTTGGGTGAGAGGGGTGCTGTTATCGCAACACCTCGTCCATCGTCTTTCCTTCTTCATTCTTCCACGTTGTCCAAGCATTGACGGTTCGACCTGCCGCGAATACTCCGGCTTGGTTGGGACTTTTAAAACTGACATTGGATGAAAGAATTGTGACCCCGTCCTTTTCTGCGCCTTGTGACGCGAAAATTTCTTTTCTTTGTTGTATCACTCCAGGAAAATCACGTTCCAAACTTTCTGCATGATGTACATCAATCGAAGAACCAGCTAAGACCGTAAAGCTTCCCCCATCAAATACTCCACGCGCGTCCGTTTTGTTTGTCTTGCAGTACCAAATCTCACTCTCACGAATCTCCTCTTCTTTCAACACATCAAAAATCGGAAACCCAAGCGTAGCACTGATCAAACAGACGTCCTCAAAAAATCCCTCAACCATTGAGATCCTAAATTCGTGGAGATTATCCATTGTAGGTGCGATCCTATTGTGCAATTTAGTCCTCTTCGCTTCTTGTACTCGTGCAACAGCAATAGACTCTAAATATCCAACGTCCCCTGTTTCCAACGAGGAATCTTTTGTCACAAACGCAATCGCAAGATCCCAATAGTCTTTACTCAGATCCGCGTCATGTGTACGCATGCGCGCAAGAAAATCTCTGCTTTTTCCTACATACGCCTGTTCTCCGTCCTTGGAAAGTAGTAGATAAAGAGCTGGCTTTGAAAGCTCATCGTGGTTCTTTGCCTCATTCAAAAGTTCACGAGGAATGACATACGCGCGGATAAGCTGATAGGTAAGCTCCGCAATCTTAATCCCCGCCGGCTCGCCATTTGGAAGATGAATGGTAATTGTTTTTGGACGCATACTGTCTTAGTCACTACTCAAGACATCTGGAGATCTTGCATTAATAAACTCCAGACTAATTCTTATGATACAGATTAAAGATCTCTAGAAGATATATCGAAAAACTTTTCAAAGAAACGTGTCAGCTTGTCAATGACCTTTTCACGAATCTTTGTACGCTCTCCCGTTGGAGAAAATCGACTTACTGGAGGCAAAACTTTCGCAATCTCTGTCCCCGTGATGGCCACTCCACCATCTCGTAATGCACTATTCACAAATGCAACTGTCGCATCATGATCAAGATTCTCAGTTGAGATGATTTCTTCCAGCTCTTCCTTCTTTCGTGTGCTCACAAAGCGCTTCCACTCCTCATCCACCATGGATTGAGCATCGAGCGTTGCAATAAATTGATTGATCAAATCCCTCTTGTTTCGTAACTCCACGCTTGAATCAATAGCTTTATTGATATCAAGAAGCAATTCCTTATTTTGAACATGATCCTCATGATATTTCTTGATGAGTCCAAGGACGTAGTCAATATTGATCTCAACTTGCTTGATTAACTCCATCTCGAACACGACATCATCATTCACGTTCTCCTTTTCACCTTCAACTGACTTACGGAACTCATGATACAGGTCGATGTACATGCTGTGATAATCCTGAATGTCACGTTCAGACAACATGTCGCTTCCAGCAAATTCGTCGAACGTTGTCAGGATATTGCGCACACGCAAAATGGCACCGTATAGACAGATAAAATCCTTTTGTGCTTGTTCGCCAATAATTCGCTCCGCGACAGGAAATTTCTCCATCAACTCCACAATAAGACTTGTATATCCACGAACTTCTTTGTCGCTATCTTTATAACCATTGAAATATTCCTCGTACGACTTCATCAACACAATTCCTCCTGCCTCTTTATCACCGAACAGAGCAATCGCCTCGTTTGTAACTTTTTCAAGATTGCGGAAACAAACAATGTTTCCAAACGTCTTCACACTGTTCAAAATACGGTTCGTACGTGAGAACGCTTGCAAAAGGCCGTGTAGACGAAGATTCTTATCAATCCAGAGCGTGTTCAATGTTGTTGCATCAAAACCGGTCAAAAACATGTTTACAACAATCAACACGTCGACTTCGCGACTCTTTACTCGCAAACTTAAATCTTTATAGTAATTCTGAAACTTATCAGACGACGTATCATAAGAGGTTCCAAACATTGCGTTGTAATCCTCAATCGCACGTTCCAAGAAATCACGGGAGCTCTTATCCAGTCCGCTTGTATCTTCAGAGTTTTCGTCGATCATGCCGTCCGCATCCTCGTCATTCACACCAAAACTATAAATGAGCGCAACCTTTAGACGCTTATCACTCGGCTGATCTGTGAGTTGCTTCTTGAACTCCGCGTAATACGTTTTTGCGGCGTCAATGGAGGACACGGCGAAAATCGAATTGAATCCGGCAAGTCGGCGATCCTTCACCTTATAGAACTTATTCCGCTTTGTTTTTTGGTCAAAGTGCTCCCGAATATACCGAGTCACATTTTCAATGCGCTCCGGTGCAGAGAGAATGGCCTCGCGGTCAATATCTCTCACTTGTTGGTCTTCAATATCCTCCGCTTCACGCACGGTAGAAATGTACTCCACCTTAAACGGAAGAACGTTCTTATCAGCAATCGCATCCACGATCGTATAGGTGTGCAACTTGTCTCCAAACGCTTGTTCTGTTGTACGCAAATCTGGTCGACCACCTGAAGACGCATTCGCAGCAAAAATAGGCGTACCGGTGAATCCAAAAAGATGATATTGCTTAAACGCTTTCGTAATTCGGTCATGCATGTCTCCAAATTGTGATCGATGACACTCGTCGAAAATCAAAACAACGTGCCCATTGAAAATCTCGTGCTTACCATTACGTCCAATGAATCTGTCGAGCTTCTGAATCGTTGTAATGATGATACGAGCGTTCGGATCGCTCATCTGCCGAGCTAATACCGCCGTGCTTGTATTGCTATTTGCCGCGCCCTTCTGAAACTTGTCGTATTCAGCCATGGTCTGATAGTCCAAATCTTTGCGATCGACAATGAACAACACTTTGTCGACAAATGACAGTTTACTTGCCAGCTGTGCCGTCTTAAAACTTGTAAGGGTCTTCCCCGAACCGGTTGTGTGCCAAACATATCCTCCTGCCTCAAACGTCCCGAGTTTTTTGTAGTTTGTACTTGTTTCAATGCGATTTAAAATGCGCTCCGTCGCCACAATCTGATACGGACGCATGGCAAGTAACAGACGATCGGATGTAAAGACACAATACTTTGTCAAAATATTCAACAATGCGTGCTTAGCAAAAAACGTCTTGGCAAAATCCATCAGATCCGTGATTGGTCGGTTCGTCGCGTCCGCCCACCAACTGGTAAATTCGTAACTGCTGCTCGTTCGCTTACCCTTCTTTACAGAACCTTCACTCGATTCCTTCAAATGTCCCTTGCGCGTGGTATTGCTGTAGTACTTGGTATGCGTGCCGTTTGAGATAACAAACAACTGGACGTACTCAAACAATCCAGCCGATGCCCAAAAACTTTCACGTTGATAACGATTGATTTGATTAAACGCCTCTTGAATAGCCACCCCGCGACGCTTGAGCTCAATGTGTACGAGTGGCAATCCGTTTACCAGTACCGTCACATCATAACGATTGGACCGTTGTCCGTCCTCTGTTGCGTATTGATTCACGACTTGTAAATGATTGTCATGAATGTTGTCTTTCTTGAGAAGATACACGTTCTTGACCGTGCCATCTTCTCGAGCAAGGTTTTTAATATAGTCCTCTTGAATGGTCGCCGTCTTCTCTTCAATGCCTTGATTTGAATTTGTAATCTCTGACGCAAAAAACTGTTCCCATTCAGAATCGGTAAACGCAAAATTATTCAACTTTTCCAGTTGCGCTCGTAAATTCGAAACTAAATCGCCTTCCGAGGTGATTGCAAGATATTCATACGCCTGACTCTCGAGTTGCTTGATGAACGCCTTTTCAAGCTCATCCTCACTTTGATAACTCGCCGCTCGTTTTTTATCCGCCGTATATTCCGCCATCACCGTACTCTGCGAGCTCTCCGCAACCATGTTGTACTTTTTACTGTCTGTCATATTCTTTTTCTTTGAACATCAGCAACTGGCCTCGATAATATTCATACTGTTTCCGTCGAGCCTCAAGCTCCGCCGGAAGACCAATAGAAATATCATCCACAAGCGCATCAAATTTGTCGAGGATTGAGACGATACGGTTTTGTTCTGCGAGAGGTGGGATGGGAACCTCATATTGCTTTATCATGGATAAGTTTAAACCCCCTCGCGTTCCGTCACCAGACGAAATTCTTCTAAGATCATCATACCTTCCCTTTAGATAGTAATAGAGATACTTAGGATTCAACCGCTCATCAGGCACGATAGAACAAAGTGACTGATTAGTGCAGAGTTCAATTTTTGTAATTGCTACCATTCCTCGGGTCTTTCCTTGACCTGCAAGCGCAACAACAACCGTATTTGGTGGCACCATTTTGGTGCTACAGTTTTCGTACCCAGACTGAGTTATCATTTTTTCTGTACTAGATATGGTTCCAAAATTTACTTCACCAGAACTCATCCATGGTATTGTTCCGTTTTCCCAATAAACCCTCTCGGTTGTCTTTGGAGTAGCGCCTGCAAAGCATTCAGACATTTCACCAATTTTCCCCATTTCGACATCTGGTCCAGAGCTAAAAAGACTATTTCGATAATACTCGTACTGCTTCTTTCTCGCTTCTAACTCCGCTTCTAACTCCGCTTCTAACTCCGTAAAAGAGTCTAGCACACGAACAATTTCTTTTTGGATTGGGAGAGGTGGAATGGGGATTTTGAATTTTGAATACTGAGAAATCCAATGACGTGCATGGTCTGTGGGCTTGTAGTGAATGCACTTCATCGCATAGTAAATAAATCTAAAATCTACGTCCGCATCAATTTGAGGACGCAACATTTTCATGGCTGAAGATTTCACCTTAAAATGAAAATCAACCCAGTGAAATGCCGTCGTGAAATCGTCAAAAATTATGACAGGTTGATCTTGATTAGCATCATAAATACCGTCGGTTTCATCCGTATATCCAAGAATAAATGTTTGACCAGCGGTTAAAACGGGTGTGTGAAATTCATCACTGTATTTTGTCGAATCAACCAAATACTTCGTTGGTTGCTCATAATCCAACACCTTGCCCAACTCCTTAAACTCAACCCCCTCCGGGCACAGCTCGGCGATCAGTTTTTCGATTTTACTCATATATTTCAACATATCTTATGTTTTCCACCTGAATCTTTCGAGAAAGTCATTATATGCCTCCACGAATAGGACCTGATGAGTATCTGGAAAATGTTTACTCTCAAGTTCAGATAACTTTCCATGACTGTAGAGATTGATAAGTCGATTGATAGACTCCTTATTTTGACCTTCAAGGCAATCAGTATAGTTTCGATAACCGAGAAAATTAGCTGTCTTTTCTAGCAATCCTCGAAAGAGGTTAAAATGATACCTGTCTAAACTATTTAAGGCGATTGCTTCTGTTATTGTCTCCCTGATGACATGATGATATCCAAATGGTGAATCGTCCTGTTCTTTAAGTTTTAAATTGGCACCGCTCCGCAATAAGATCCACGATTTTTCTTTACAATCCTTTACACGAGAAAACCCATTGAATAAAACATTGAAAAGCAATGGGTGGTGAGTTGTTATTAAAAACTTAATACTACTACTTTCGAAAGAGCGAATTGTATCAATCAAATCAACAGCTAATGTTATGATTCCTGTGTCGTCTATTGATGACACAGGGTCATCGATGACAATAAGTTCAAGATTGTTGAATTGGTCTGTTTCTCGATCATCCTCCTTTGTACCCAGAGCTAGTAAAACATTTTGAAGAACTGTATAAAAAACAGACCAGATAAACAAACTCTCTTCACCTCGAGAGATTTTGATATTGTCTTCACTACGTTCGTCGCCTGGAGAAAAGTTAAATGTAACCTCCCCACCAACAAAGTCATAGGAAGGAAATATCTTTGATCCAATAAGCTTCTGAAAGTAATCTGTAATTTGCCCCTCCAAACCCTGGTCTATGATGAATCTAATGATTCTGGAGTCTGATTCCACTTGAAAAATACAATTCGCATTATCCCAAACGAATAAATCTTCAAAAAAAGCATTGTAGGATAAGCAGGTTCCCGACTCATCATCAAAAAAACTAGAGAGTCGCGTCTTGCCAGTCCCGTTAAATGCATACAAAATCCCGATCTTCTTCTTGTCCGAAACGGAACACAGATCAGCCCGCATTTTCCTGGCGACTTCTTCTATACTAATGAATTCTTCTGTTATTAGAGACATATCAAAACGGAATGTCTTCTGTCTCAACACCTGAAGCTCTTGTTTCTTCTACTTGTGAAGCGCCGACAAGACGTTTCGCTCTTTCCAAGAGATAGTCATAAGTAATGACATTCAGAGTTGTATAGCTCGAGTTTAAAACTCTGTATGCCTCTTTCTCTACTTCACCCCAGGACAGCGATCGACCATAAATAAGAGTAATGCGAGGTTTCACGATCGGGGTATGCTGAATTTTTTTGTTAAACTCCAAGTCATTAATTTTTCTTTCCGTTTGTAAAATGTATCGATTGCATTGCATTGTTGCTGAAGTCAACTCACTCCTTGGAATAAATTCGGAAGTCCAAAATGGAGCATTGGGAAGTTTTAATTCAACGATATCAACAAACCCATCGTATGATTTCAAAAGATAATCAGTGATGTTATCAACGTCGATATGTCGTTCATCAAGTATTTCGACGAAATCAGATCCGAGAATCCATGAATTTTGAGAGAAGAACCTTTGCCAAACTTCTTCATCTTTTCTGACAGCAAGTGTTGTTTTATATGCATCAAATTCCTCCGGATCATTCAAAATTTTATCAAAACGCTCTACAGCCTCCTTCTTTTGAATAAGAGAATCTATATCTCCTATCTTGATAAGACCATAATGCTCCGCTATTTCACTAATCTTATCTCTACCTTCGGGATCAGATGCAATAAGAGTAAGGAATCGTTGCACTTCGTTTGAATCGTTAATAATCGATTCATCAAATACAACTGTCTTGTTTGATACAGCTTTAAGATCAAGCTCTGCAAACAAAGAAAGGAGCTGAAGTATCCGCTCAAAGTCTAAAGTAGAAAAATGTATTTTTTCAATTTTCGTGCCGTCAACTTTTGCGACTTCAACACCGTTTATCTTCTCGTTGTTGGTAAGATAAGTAATCCGTAAGTGTATCCTTGAAGAAATCTTGACATCTAAGTCGGCATTAATTCCTGCTTCGATTATTGATATATATTTTCCCGTTCCACCTGGAAAATCGGCAACGTAAATAACCCCGTCTTTTTTATTTCGGATAATATCCTCCTCTGATGTCTTGAATGCATCTTCCCATGTCATAACTACTCTTTCTTACTCTTTTTGACCTTCCCTTCCACCTTCTTCTCCAACGCCTTGATACTCTCCAAATACGTCTCCTCGACCGGGGAGAGAGTCTTGGCTTGGTACTTGCGATACTCATTTATTGCTTTCTCCTTAGCTTGTTTGGCGCTCACGCTACCAGCATCCTTTAAAACACCTTTACCAAAATTCTCCGCAAACTTATCTAACTCGGCTACCCAGTCAGCCATACGCATTGGAGTATGTTCCTGCGCTTTAATTTCTGCTAAGTCAAAAAAAGCAGACACCAAACGGTTGAGTCGGAATAGCTCATCTTCTGTGAGATAGTTTTTAGCGATACCAATCTCCGAGAGTACCGGCATGGCCCCGGCAAATGTTGTGAGACCTAAAAAATCTTTTTCGGCGTCAACACGTTGATAGATGGTCTCTGCAGCTGTTTGCTGATTCGTTGCGTAGTGAAGTTTATTTTGTACGACCTTAAAAAACTGAACGGTCTCCGGTGCTTTTGGATCATAATCAGTGCTTGTCATGTACAAATCCAGAACCTGACGATAGAGGGCTTTCTCGCTGGAACGAATGTCCCTGATTCTATCAAGAAGTTCTTTCCAGTACTGCCCGCCACCGTTACCCTTCAAACGCTCATCATCCATCGTAAACCCTTTCACAATATACTCACGTAGCCGTGCGGTTGCCCATTGTCGAAACCGAGTACCTTCAACAGACTTAACCCGATATCCAACAGAAATGATTACGTCCAAATTGTAGTAATTCGTAGGCTTTGTAGAAAAATCGGGATTTCCGATTTTCTTCATGGAATTTACTTCATTTAGCTCATTTTCAGCATAAATGTTCAGAATATGCTCATTGATCGTAGACCGACTTTTATTGAATAGCTCCGCCATCTGATCAATGGTAAGCCAAACCGTCTCACCCTCAATGCGAACCTGAATAGTCGGCTGGCCACCGTCGCCTGTGTAGATAATGATTTCATTGTTTGGTTCTTTATCCATATCCTATTTGTCTCCTTCAATATCCTTCACAATCTCGTCAATGGCTATGCGTAATTCTTGCTGACGACTCACAATTTTCTCAATCTCCAGGTTCAGCTCCTTGATATCAACCACCTCACGTGTGTCTTTTTGCTCAACGTAACTCGATACCGCAATATTGTACTCGTTCTCGGCAATATCTTTGTTGTCGACGAACTTGGAGAAATGCTCAGCATCTTTGCGTTCAGAAAATGTATCAAGAATCCTCTTAATGTTTTCATCTGTAAGTTTATTCTTGTTGCCGTTTCGAACGAATTCTTTTGACGCGTCAATGAATAGTGTTTTGTTGTCCTTCTTGCTCTTCTTGAGAACAATAATACAAACAGCGATCGTGTTTCCGAAAAAGAGATCGGGTGCAAGCTGGACGACTGTGTCGACGTAGTTGTTGTCGATGAGGTACTTACGAATCTTCCTCTCAGCACCTCCGCGATAGAGAACTCCTGGGAATTCCAAAATTGCTGCGGTCCCGCTTGTGGAAAGCCACGACAGGATGTGCATGGTGAAGGCAAGATCCGCCTTACTTTTTGGCGCGAGCACACCGGCAGGCGCAAAACGTGGGTCGTTAATTAATAGCGGATTGGCGTCACCCTCCCAATTTGTTGAATAAGGAGGATTGGAGACGATGGCATCGAACGGTTCATCATCCCAATGTTTTGGTTCAAGTAACGTGTCTCCATAAGCGATATTAAACTTGTTGTAGTTGATATCGTGCAAAAACATGTTAATGCGACACAGGTTGTAGGTTGTGAGATTGATTTCCTGGCCAAAAAATCCTTGTCGAACATTGTCTTTGCCAAGCACCTTTGCAAACTTTAAAAGAAGTGAGCCAGAGCCACATGCGGGATCGTATACTTTATTGACCTCGGTTTTTCCAACAGTTGTTATTTTCGCAAGAAGTTCACTCACTTCTTGGGGGGTATAAAATTCGCCTCCGGATTTTCCAGCGTTGGAGGCATACATGGTCATCAAATACTCATACGCATCACCGAATGCATCGATGTTGTTATCGATGTAGTTACCGAGTCGAAGATCTCCAATGGCATTAAGAAGCTTTACAAGCTTTTTATTTCGACTCTCAACCGTCCCTCCGAGCTTATTAGCATTGACATCAAGGTCATCAAACAATCCCTTGAGATCCTGTTCGCTCTCAGTACCCTTGGCAGAGTTCTCGATGTTTCGAAATATACTCGCTAATGTCTCGTTCAAGTTTGCATCATTGCGAGCCTCCTTCTGCACATTTACAAACAACTCGCTTGGAAGAATATAAAAGCCTTTTTCTTTTACCGTGTCTGCGCGCCCAAATTCGGCTTGCTTATCTGAAAGAGTGACGTAGTCAAAATCTTTATTTGTACGTCGCTCGTCGGCATTGATGTAGTTCGTAAGATTCTCACTGATGAAGCGGTAAAAAAGCATTCCAAGCACATACTGCTTAAAATCCCACCCATCTACAGAACCACGCAAATCGTTGGCGATCTGCCAAATCGTTCTGTGGAGTTCAGCTCGTTCTTGTTCTTTGGTCATAGATTATACTTTCTAACAAAACCCAGGCTATTTGCGCTGGGATCGGTGCGTATATAATACCCTCTCACCCCCTCATCGTCAAAAGAAAAACGGCCTATTTTGGCCGATATTTCTTAATATTCTGTGTACTTCTTCTTGTTCCCCCGTGCTTTCTCGATCGGATACTTCTTGGCGCTTTTTTCCATCTTTCTTAAGAAGGCTTCCTTTAGATCGATGTTGTGATCGTGGGCGATTTGGAGGAGGTAAGCAAGGACGTCGGAGAGTTCGTCAGCTAAGTCCTCGTTTCCTTGTGGGGTGCGCATGGCTTCCATTTCTTCTTCTGTTTTCCACTGGAATAGCTCAGCCACTTCGGAGGCCTCGAGCATGAGGGAAATAACCATGTCCTTGGGTTTGTGAAACTGCTTCCAATCTCGCTCCTCACGGAACTGATTAATGATTTGGGTGAGTTGTTGAATCTCGTTCATATCCTACTTCTTACTTAATAACAGGAGGATTAATCCTACCATTTTTTCTTTCTCTTTCGGCTTGCTCTCAGCAACAAGCAGGGTGAGTGCGGTTAGTGCCTCGGCAGACATACGTGCTGGGTTGAGAATGCCGGCTCGGCGGAGGAACCACACAAACGAAAAAGCTCCGCTTCGTTTGTTGCCGTCTGTGAATGGATGATTCTTTACAACAAAGTAGAGCAGGTGGGCTGCCTTCTCTTCGAGTGTTGGATAGAGATCGTTACCACTAAAAGATTGAAAGACGTTCCCGACAATTCCCTCAAGACTTCCTCTGCTTCTCTCTTGACCAAAAATCGGTGTCGCCTCTTTTTTCTTCACTAAGTCTCTCTTGAGTTCCACAAGAGCGTCGGCAAGTTCCGTTGCGGTAATGACAATCTGTTTTTTCTGTGCACCACGCTTTGGCAGGGTTGCTTTGTCGTAGGCATCAAGTGAAAACCACGTCGAGGCAAACATCTTTACCAGCTCGAGTGCGTCTTGGGCCTGCACTTGCCCACCGGATGGAAGGAGTGCTTTTACGTCCTCCACGGCGTGCAGAAATGCGTCGTAGTTTTTGGCGAGCCGTTTTTTGTTGATGGTGTACCCGTCGACGATGTGGCTTCGCAGAGTTTTTGTGGCCCATTGTCGAAAAACAGTTGCTTTCTTTGAGTTCACCCTGTACCCGACCGAAATAATCAAATCAAGATTATAGTAGGTCACCTGATATGTTTTTCCGTCCTCGGCAGTATGTGCAAAATTTGCACATACTGAATCTGCCTCAAGCTCTTTATCACGAAAAATATTACGAATATGTTTCGTAATTACAGAACGCTCAACAAGGAAAAGCTCAGCAATCTGTGCCTGACTTGCCCAAATCGTTTCTTTTTTAAAATCCCCCTTGAATTCAATCGCCCCTGAATCTGCTTGGTAAATAATCATTTCTTTTTTCATAGAGAGTCGATAACGGCGAGGAGTTCAGGAAACTCGTCCGTCCCCATGGAGTCCATCGTGAAGTGTCCTCGGCCGGGGAGTTCGATGAAGTCTCCGCCTAGCGCCTCGTGAAACATCTCAACGCTTTTCTTTCCGTCCTCTTCTTCGTCGTCGGCGGTGAACATCACGATACGTCCGACGCGTTCTTTGATCGTCTCATCTATGGGATACGTGTAGTACGCATCACGTCCCACTTTGTCGGGATCTGGAATCTTCCATGGGGCGACGAGGATGAGTGTGTCGATTTTTTGTTTTGTGTCGCCGAGCCATCGAACGAGGAATGCACCGCCACAAGAGTGACCGATCAAGATCGTCGATTCGTTTACGGGGTATTTCTCAAACTCGACCTTGAAGTTCTCATACACTGGCGCCCAGGGTTCTGGGAGGAGCGGTACCTGCGTAGGAATCCCGCGTGCATTCAACTCGCGCCGGATCCACGGGATCCAATGCTTGGTATACGTCCGCTCGCTTAAGTCCATGAGCGACTCTTCGTCACCAGGACATCCGTGCACAACGAGACAATTTTTTTGTATCTCACGCATACGTTACGCTCTCACTGTTTTATCAACCTGCTGAATGGCTTTCACAAGCTTTTCTGGATTGTTCTTTACCCAGGTAGCAACTTGTTTGAGATAGCTTGGATCGATATCTGATCCTTTTCCTGCAACCTCCATCAAGCCTCCTGCATCACTCACCAACTTTAAAACGGCGTTCATATCGATATTTCCTTCAGCATCTCGTGGAAGCGCAGCTAAGGTGACCTCACGTGCCATCTGATAAAAGGTGGCCTCTGGATCATCATTAACCTTCTCCATGGCATTCCCCATATTCCCCAACGAATTCCCTATCATGTTCAAGGGGACTGAAGCCGCACGGGCCTGCGGAAAAACTTTTGCAACCAAACTCATGATTTTAATCACATCTCCCCCAACCTTCCACCGAAATTCTGCCTTTTCTCTAAGAGAAAGATCTTCTGGTTCGACATCAAGTGTTTTTGCCAGAGCCCAAATAGCAGTCTCTGAACTCAGAGCCATGGCGGGATTGAGGTATTCGAGCTTGGTCGGCTTAAATGCTCCGAGGAACTGTGCGATGGTCATATGGTAGCGCTCTTGCATCATGTGCTCGAGGACGCCTCGGTACATCGCCTCATTATCCTTATTGACTTCCGTACTTGCGAGCTTCAATCCCGCAACAATCTCAGCCATGGCTTCACGAGATTCATCATCCAATTTCCCTCCACGTAACGCATCAACCACATCTTGCGTTGATGCTTCTCGCGCCTCATCCTCTGGAAGACTCTCAAGCGCTTCAATCGTTTTGTGATCTTGATGATCAACAGCCAATTCAACACCGGAATCTCGTTTTGGATTCACTTCAAACACTTCGTGAGACATCTCTTCGTGTTCTGGATTCATAGATTTTCTAATTCGCCTTCTAGTAAGATTGGTTGCATCGCGATAATTTCGATGGTGTATCCCATCTCTGGAATGGGGTGTAACAGGTAGATCTTTTTGTGAAGAACATGCGCGAATCCCATCTCGAGAAAGGCATTCCCGCCGATGTATCCTGGCACGGAATGCTTCTCATAATTGAGAACAAGGATTGCATCTGAATCTTTGATTAACTCGTAGTGTTTGCGAATCGCATCATGACCATATTTATGTTCGAGTTTGAGCGCTTCTTTGTCCTCATCTGAGAGTCCAACATATTGTGCATTGGATGCAGACACAAATGCTTCATGCCCATGCGCATCTAGCCATTCCTTAGCTTCTTGCGCCTTTTCCGCATACTGCATCGAATAACAGAGAGTGATTTTCATACAGAAGTATCTTAGGTTGCCTAGGAGGAAGAGTCAAAAATAAAATCCGTCACCACGGATGGTGACGGAGTGCGTTGAGTTGCCGAGGTCTTTGCGACCTACTTGCGGTGGCGGGGCCCGCGACGCCCCTTCTTGTCGTTCTCCTCGTGCTTCTTGGGGAAGACGAGCTTCTTGAGGGCCTTCCTCGTCCCCGAGCTCCCCTTGCCGGAGCACCCCGGGTTGGCCTTCAGGTGACGGTTCATCTGACCGCCGTTGTTCGTCTTGTACCCACAGTTTCCAGGACAGCTCTGCATCGTTCTTTTCCTTCTTCAGTTGGAACAGAGAACACGGGTGAAACTGGATGTCCGTTGACCTCCAGCACGAACACAATGCCATACTCAACGCAATCTTGTCAAAAAACCCAGTAAAACAGAAAAATCAACGCAAGTTTGATGCCCGAAACACCTCTGCATCAAGAAGGTGGGTGATGTCTTCATGGTTCTCGTTGATCGCATGAAGCATGACAGGCTCATCCACCCCGATCGCATAGGCAACGGAAATAAGGACCTCTTTGGCAAGACCTTCTTGCACGATCTTCAACGCAACCTCGCGCGCTTTATGGGTGGCGGAACGATCAACTTTAGAATTATCTTTTCCATGTGTTGAACCTCCTCCTCCTGGAAGCACGCCCCCGTACCCGTCCACCGCAAGCTTACGCCCGGTCAGTCCAGAATCCGCATTGAATCCTCCGGTACTCCAAGCTCCAGCTGGATTAATTAAATATCGTGGCTCCGTAACCACCCCCATCCCCTCCTTAAAAAGGAGGGGGGAAATTTGTTTTAGAAGTTCCTCTCGCACCTCTTCGAGACTAACATTCTCATCATGTTGCGCACTCACCACAATCACCTCGGGTTGCCCATCTCGAATAGTAACCTGACTTTTTCCATCGCTCTTAAGCCATGGAAGTTCTCCTGACTCACGCAAACGTTCAAGCCCATCGGTGAGAGCTCGTGAAAGCTCAACCCCAAGTGGAAGACCACTCTGCGTTTCTGAAGTCGCGTACCCGTACATGATTCCTTGATCCCCCGCTCCGCCCTCACTGACCGCTCCTCCAATCTGAGAAGACTGTTCGATGAGGTGAAGACGAATCTCAACAGGGTCATAGGCAACAGCATCGAGAACTTCTCGGGCAAGTCCAGCATAGTCAACCTGCGCATGCGTTGTCACTTCGCCTCCAATCGTGAGCACCCCCTTACATCCGAAAACCTCAACGGCCACTCGGGCAGAAGGATCTTGCGCAGTGATCTCTTGTAAAATTCGATCAGCAATTTGATCACAAACGCGATCAGGATGACCTTTCGTCACAGACTCAACCGTATAAATCGATGGAAGTAATGGCATAAAAAAATGCTCTTTCCAAAATAGAAAGAGTGGTTATGAATTATCTTTCCCAATTGGGCGAGAGGTCGCACCTTATCATTTCTGACAGGTTGCCCAGCCTAAAGGCCGGGTCCGGCTACGCCGGACGGGTAGATTTCGTCGTCACCAAGGTTTTGGCGACAGACATCGGGCTCGTTCCCTTCCTACACTCTTGATAGTCTTCAATTGTGGTTTGATGTTACATCAAACAAGGCTATAATGGAAGTATTAACCTGATCCTTCTATGAAATCACTCTTACAAAGACCTTGGTTTACCACAACAATAGGCATTCTCGCGGGAATTCTAATCCTTTCTGGATCCTTCTATTACCTCTTCCGCGAACACCTCCCTCAATCAACCTTCACCTTTTTAGGGGAACGCGCCTTCGGAGATCTCTCACTCGAACAAGCCGTAACCACGGAAGACGCAGTAGGCGCTGGAGGAGGATCAGCCTCAAGCCTGAGGATGTACCCTATCGTGGCAGATGAATTTCCCTATCCTCAGGAAGTCATTGCCTACGAATATCTCTACCAAGGAGAACTTCCCGATCTCACAACTGTCGATCCAACCGTCTACCGACGCGTGAATACGTTTGCTCTGCCAACTGTTCTTTCTGACAGTTTCTCTCAACTCACCATTGGGATCCTGTCCCTCTCCACATTCAATAATCTCGGAATTCAAACCATCAGCCTCAATGAATCAGATGAAACGGGTTACACGGTTGCTTTAGACATTCCTAATAATACCCTTTCTATTTCGCGCCAAAACGAGTACTGGCAAACCTTTGATACGACCCGCACGCTTTCTGCGTCTGACATTCCATCCAACGAGGCTCTTATTGAGAAAGCCAACCAATTCCTCGTCGATCATCAGATCAACGCCTCTTCATTTGGAACTCCAACCGTTGACCGAGCATTCATCGACCCTGAGTCATGGGTCCCAGATGCTATGAGCGTGATATACCCAGCCCTCGTAGAAGACACAGAAGTCTGGTCTCTTTGGGGACAGCCATCCGGTCTTTCTGTTTCTGTCAGTCTTCGAACAGGAGAGGTTGATAATCTTTGGGCTCCAGGTGCCTACTCGCTCGAAGCATCCGCCTACGAACTCACCACCAACTCGGAAGAAGTTCTTGCTGTCGCACAACGTGGAGGGCTTTGGGAATACATGCCAGAAAATGCCGATGTGACCTATACCTTCCTTCTTGGAGAACCTGAACTCGTTCTTGCCGAGCATTACCAATATGATGCCGAAGAGGGTTCCACGATCCTTTATGTCCCTGCCTTCCAATTTCCTGTGGTGGAAGGTGATGCAGATGCGCCGTATCAAAGGCCATGGATCATTGTTCCGCTCGTAAAAGATATTCTTGATGAGGCTGGACGATCTTTTCCTACAGAGCCGTTCCTCCTAGAAGAAAAGGAAATTCTGCCCACCGAAGTCGTGAAATAAAAAAACACCCTCCCAGTCGGGAGGGTGTTTTTTTACTCAGCAAACCGTATCGGAATTTCGATCGCATCATCATTCTCAGGAAGCCCAGAAGGGTTATCTCGTTGCAAAATCAATGCGCCATTTTTCATAAAGTCTTGTACTTGGCTGAGATCCTCAACGCCCTCCGTGAGTGGAAGAACATCCGTAAACTCAAGCGTTGCCGTAAACGGCACCATGTCTTCTGTCATCCATTCGCCCTGTGCGGTCGCATACCCTTCTGCGATAATCAATCCGTCCCAATTGACGAGAGAGAGCGGAAAGGTTGCTTCGAAGTACCAGAAACCAGGAACTTCCCCTGTGACGGTCAACGGTGAGGTCACGACCGAGCCCTGAAGGGGTGAGGTCACAACTAATTCGACTCCCTGCAAGGAAGTAAACGCTGTTGAAGGGTCTTCTGGCGGGATGATCTCTTCTTGCTCTTCAGGGATTGAAGGAGAAGGGGGAGGAGCTTGAACTTCCCTCCAAACAATAAAAGCACACACAACGATCAGAACGACAAGGAACACGCGATAGAGATGATTCATAGATGATCGATATAACTTTGAACAATTAACATCGCCGCAAGAGCATCTTCGTCTGCTTGTGCCTGAAACTCTTGTTGCAAACGAATACTCTCCACACTGGTAAAGGACTCATCTTCTTCATAGACAGGGACCTTTACCGTCTCTGAAAGGGTTTTAATAAATGATCGCGTTTTCTCTAACTGCACAGAGGAGTGATTCCCCTGTGAAAGCGGGACTCCCACAACAATACATTCAATATCTTCCTGCTCCACCAATGTTTTGAGATCCGAAAACGTTTTTTCTCCTTCGTTCACAATGACTTCTAGAGGGACGGCCATATGCGCGCTTGATTCCCCAAACGCGAGACCGATCTTTCTGTCTCCATAGTCGATCCCAAGAATTTTCATACGGGAAGCGGTGTAAGTATTTCCGCACCCCCTTTTTTTGTAATCGCGATCGTCACTTCAAAATGTGCGGCAATAGATCCATCAGACATCACAATACCCCATCCGTCGTCGGCCGTATCCACATGATAATCCCCTCCCATTCCAAGCATCGGCTCAATGGCAAGACACATGTTTTCCAAAATTTCTACTCGAGGATACTGACTTGAAACAAAATTAGGAACGTGAGGAGCCTCATGTACCTCGTGCCCCACTCCGTGTCCAACCAGGGCTCGAACGATTCCATAGCCGTGTGGCTTCACATAATTTTCGACCGCGCGCGAAATATCTTTAATCTCCCCCCCAACCTTTGCTGCAGAAACTCCCGCGAGAAGGGAAGCTTTAGTTACATCCATCAGTTTTCGCGCCTCAGGCGTCACTTCTCCCACCGCAACCGTCACCGCCATATCTGTACAGAGTCCTTCAAACCAACACCCGATATCAAATCCAATCACATCTCCTTCTTGCAATTGATAATCACGATTTCCAAGACCGTGCACCACTTCGTTATTAATAGAGATACAGATCGTACTTGGGAAAGGGGTATCATCTGGAGTGCCCTTGTAGCCCTTGAACGAAGGAGTTCCTCCTCCTTCTCGAATGACCGCCTCTCCAATCGCATCAAGATCCTTCACAATCGCTCCAGGAGTCACGGCATCAATCGTTGCTTTTAGAGCCCGCGAAAGAAGCGCCCCTCCACGGCGCATCGCGTCTATTTCTTTGTCTGTTTTTGTCAGTGCCATATTATTCAAGTGCGGTTAATAGACGGGCAAAAACCTCTTCGATGGACCCAAGTCCATCAACATGTGCTACAAGCTTCCCATAGTTCTCAACGACCGGCATGGTGTCATGCTCATAAATTTCTAAACGTCGTGTGATGGCCTCAGGCGTATCGTCTTCGCGTTGATACCAGGCGCTTCCACACGGACAGAGATCTCCAACCTTCAACCCGTCGTGGATGGAAGCAACCTTCCCACACCCACGACATGTTAGACGTCCACCCAAACGTTTTAGTGATTCCGCACGAGGAACATCAATAACAAGGACATGCGTAGGGATATCAAAATTGAACGCCTCATACTGAGACATATTTCGTGGATACCCATCAAGAATATATCCATTCTGGGTGTCTGATTTTGCTAAACGACGTTTCAGCATCTCCGCTGCATCCTCATCACTGACAAGCTCGCCTGCCTTCAAAATACCAGAAAACTTCAGACCTAGATCTGAACCACTTGCAATCTCATCGCGCAAAAGCTGTCCCATCCCAAATGCGGGAATACCTAATCGCTCTGAGAGTTTTTCTGCTTGGGTCCCCTTTCCGCTTCCTTGCGGGCCCATAAGAAGGATTTTATAAGACATATGAGCTCAGTATACCAGAGTATGGTTCAACGTCGAGTAATCAAAAAATCGCCCTCGGCGATTTTTCTCTGTTTAGATTTCGTATTCACGCATGGTCATCTGTGCCTCAATCTGCTTGATACTATCGATAACCACAGCCACGATAATCAAGATAGAAGTTCCCCCAATCACGAGACTCGCGTTTCCCGTAAACTGTTGGATCAGAATCGGAAGTACCGCGATAAGTGCAAGGAAGAGGGCACCGGTCAGAAGCAATCGATTTACCACCCACCCAAGATAGTCTGCCGTCTGCTTTCCTGGACGAATCCCTGGAATGAATCCTCCTTGCTTTTGAATATTCTCAGCCACCTGATCTGGATGAAAAATGACAGCGGTATAGAAGTAGGCAAACACAACCACGAGAATAAAGTAGAGGCCTCCGTAGATCGCCTGATTCTGGAATGTTTGCAAGGTCCATGTCGCAATGGTTCGCAAGAGTTCCGTCTTTGCTCCTAAGAAAAATTGAGCAATAACGGTTGGAAACAAGACAATGGAAATAGCAAAGATAATTGGGATCACACCCCCCATGTTCAAACGCAATGGAATGTGTGAACTAACTGCTCCGGCACTACGAGATCCTCGTACCGCTCTTGCATACTGAACCGGAATATTTCGCTGAGCTTCATTCATTACGACAATCGCAACTACCGTGACAATCGCCATCACCACAAAGGCGATTAACGACACGAGCTGACTCCTGTCATACACGGAAAGCGACTGACTTAGGAACGTCGGAAGTCCTGCAACGATTCCCGCGAGAATCAAGATAGAGATTCCATTTCCAATATTTTTTTCTGAAATAAGCTCTCCGATCCACATAAGGAACATGGTTCCTGTTGTCAGACTCACGATCGCAAACAATAATGTGGTCATTCCTGTATTGGTGAAAAACTGACCTTGTTGCGAGAGAAGAAGGATAAGCCCATAAGCCTGGATGATGGCAAGAGGGATCGTGGCAAGACGGGTCCACTGATTGATTTTCTGGCGACCCTGCTCTTCCTTTTGCATCTCTTCCACTTGCGGAATGATCATCCCGAGGAGCTGAAAGATAATCGATGCGGTAATGTACGGCATCACCCCCATCGCCACAACCGAGAAGCTCTCGAGTGTTCCACCGGAAAAAATGTTCAACAGTCCAAAGAACTGATTATCTCCCCCGAAAATACTTTTGAGCGCAGAAGCATCAACACCTGGAACAGGAATATGCGCGGTTACTCGAAAAATAATGAGCATGGCAACAATAAAGAGGATGCTATTACGCACCTCTTTTGTCTTCCAAATCCTGACAAGCGTGTTCATAGAAAGAAGAATTTAACGTGCAACAACGGTTCCACCTGCTTCTTCAATCTTCTTCTTTGCTGCGTCAGAAACGGCACAGTCCGTAAGCGTGATAGAAATGGTAATAGCACCTTTGGCAAGAACCTTTACGGGAAGGCTTGTTGACTCAATGAGTCCTTTCTTCAACAAAATGGCTGGAGAAACCTTTGCCCCGCTTTTAAATTCACGTGAAAGCTGATCCACATTAACAGATTGAGCCTTTGGACGACTACTCTTGAACCCTCGGTTCTTTGGGGTCGCAAGCATGATCTGTCGAATACCAAGCTTTTGAAGACCAGTAACTCCAGATCGAGCCTTCTGACCTTTGATACCACGTCCAGAATATCGACCCGTTGAACCCAAACCACGTCCAATACGTTTTTTGGATTTCTGAGAGCCCTTCTGCGGTTGAATGGAGTGAAGTGTAAGAGGCATAACGCTTAGGTTTTATCAGCTACCTTTTCAACGTTCTTAGTAGCCTTTTCCTCGACAACACGGAGTTGCTTGATAGCCTCAAGTGTTGCTTTGGCAATATTGATCTTATTGTTTGAATTGATGATCTTTGAAACAGCGTTTGGTACTCCAGCAAATTCCAGAATCATACGCATAGCTCCACCGGACTTAAGTCCAGATCCTTTTGGAGCAGGCTTCAAAAGCACAAGTGCTGAACCATACTTTACCCAGACAGGATGTGGAATCGTTTCATCCACCAATGGAACGGTAAGCACGTTCTTCTTTGCTTGTTTGTAGGCTTTTTCAATGGCGAGCTGTACGTCACTTCCTTTTGCCACACCAAAGCCCACACGTCCTTTCTTGTCACCAATCACAAGGGCACAACGAAAAGACATACGCTTTCCACCCGCGGTCACACGAGTCACTCGAGCGAGATCCAAAATCTTCTGTTCAAATTCTTGAACAGGTCGTGCATCACGTCTTCCTCGTCCTCGGCCTCGTTGACCTTGACCAGACTCACCCCCTCGACCAGATGGTCGATTTGATGAAGAAGCTGATTTTGCTGGTTGTACGTTCTTTGCGTCTGCCATAATACTAAATAGTCAATCCTATTTCACGAGCTCCCTCGGCAACAGCCGCGACACGCCCATGAAAACGATAGGATCCTCGATCAAATACTGCTTTTTTAATTCCGAGTGTCTCAGCTTTTTTCCCGAGCAAGATCCCAACTTCTTTTGCAACTTCAAGCGGGGTTCCTTTTTTCTCGACATCTTTATCTGATGCAGACGCGAGCGTTCGGCCTTCCTCATCATTGATCAGTTGCACGTAGATGTGCTTGAGACTTCGCTTAACAGAAAGTCGCGGGCATTCAGCCGTTCCGTGAAGCCGAGCTCGTGTGCGGATGGCACGACGGATGGCATTTTGATGCTTTTTAACAATAGCTAAACTCATACTATTCACCTGCCTTTTGAGTCTTTCCAGCCTTGCGACGGATGACTTCCTCGGCATATTTAATTCCCTTCCCCTTATAAGGTTCTGGTTTTCGAACTTTTCTAATCTTATCAGCGAGTTCACCAACATCATGCTTATTAGCTCCGATAAGCGTAATGGTGTTCCCTTCTACAACGGCATCCATTCCTTCAGGAAGCTCGATACGAACATCGTGAGAGAACCCAACTGCTAAAACAATCTTACGTCCCTCGAGGTTCACACGGTATCCAACTCCATTTACTTCAAGTTTTCGGGTGAATCCTTCTGTAACACCGATAACCATATTCGCAATAAGTGCTCGGGCTGTACCCCACATGGATCGCTCGAACTTATCGTCTTCTTGGTTCACTGTAAGCTGAACTTCTTTTCCATTTTCCACATCGACAAGATTTACTGAAACAACAGCATTCAAATCTTCTTTCAATTCCCCTTTTGGTCCTTTCACCATCACGATCTGATCATTGATAGTTACTTCGACTCCTTGAGGAATGGCGATAGGTTTTTTTCCAACTCGAGACATAGGCGATTATGAAATCTCACAGATTACTTCTCCACCCAGATGACGTACACGTGCTTCCTTGTTTGTCATCAACCCATTTGGTGTCGACAAAATAGCAATGCCAATGTTCGACAACACGACAGGAAGCTCAGTGGACTTCGCATAAATGCGCTTTCCGGGTCGACTTACGCGTCGAACCATCTGAATTTTTGGCTGTTTATTCTCGTAACTCAATTCCACGCGAATCGCTGGGAACTTTGCCGTCGTTACTTGCTCAGCTTTTGTGACATATCCTTCCTTCTCCAAAATCTTTGCAATCGCAAATTTGATTTTTGAGTACGGGAAAGATATCTCAGCTTTTCTTACAGCCTGAGCATTACGAATACGAGTCAACATGTCTGAAATAGGATCAGTCATCATAGGGTTACCAGCTTGATTTTCTTACACCAGGGATTTCACCGCGATTCGCTAATTCCCGGAAGCAGATGCGGCAGAGTCCAAAAGCTCGCATATACCCTCGATTTCTTCCACATGACCAACATCGGTGAACAATCCGTGAGGAAAACTTTGGGCGCTTCTTTGATTTTGCAATTTGGTTTGTAGTTGCCATATGCTATTCCTCTTTTTTAAGTGGGAGCCCAAGTTTTGTAAGAAGTGCCTTTGCTTCTGGATCTGTCTTCGCTGATGTTGAAATGGTGATTTGAATTCCGTGAATAATGTCGATCTCCTCACTTCGGATCTCAGGAAAAGCAATGTGTTCCTTCAATCCAATCGAGTAATTTCCTTGTCCATCAAATGACGTATTCGGCAAACCACGGAAGTCTCGCACGCGGGGAAGAGAGACTTTAATAAGTTTCTCGAGAAAATCCCACATACGCTTTCCTCGCAACGTCACTTTCATTCCCACGACGAGTCCCTGACGAATTTTGAAACCAGCGATTGATTTTCTTGCTTTTGTAGAAACGGGTTTCTGCCCAGAAATACGAGTCAGAGTCTTTTCTGCGGTTTCAATATACTTCGCATCTTTTATTCCTGCTCCAAGACCAACGTTAAGCGTAACCGTTTTAACGGTTGGAACAGCATGAATGTTTTTGTACCCAAACTCCTCTTTTAGTTTAGGAACAACTTCTTCTTTATAAAAAGTTTGAAACGCCATAGAATTACTCGATATCTTCAGACTGACCCTTTGATCGGATCAATCGAATTTTGGTCTTCTTACCCTCTTTATCTATAAATTTATATCCAACGCGACCAGACTTTCCAGTTTTTGAAGAAATTACCTGAAGGTTTGATGCATGAATAGGAGCTGGGAACTCAATCTTTTGCCCCGCTCGTTCTCCTTGCTTCTTCAAGTGCTTGGTAAGCATGTTTACCCCTTCAACAACCACACGCTCAAGTTTAGGAAACACCTGAATGATGGTTCCCTCTTTTCCTTTGTCTTTTCCCGCGAGAACGCGGACTTTGTCGCCAGTCTTAATCTTCATATGCGTTAGAGCACCTCAGGAGCTAAAGAGATGATCTTGTTATACCCCAGCCCACGAAGTTCACGTGCTACGGGTCCAAAAATACGAGTCCCCTTTGGTTCCTTTGTTTTCTTATCAATAATGACGGCTGCATTTTCATCAAAACGAATATATGTTCCATCCTTTCGTCTCGTTTCTTTTCGTGATCGAACAATTACAGCTGTCACAACATCACTCTTTTTTACAGCCCCATGAGGAACGGCTTCCTTTACTGATGCCACAACTAAATCTCCGATAAACGCATACCGTTTTTGATATCCTCCGAGTACGCGAATCACCTTGAGTCTTTTAGCTCCCGTGTTATCAGCGACTTTCAATTTTGATTCTTCCTGAACCATATACTAATTTACGGTTTTCTTAGCGAGAACTCGCCAACACTTCGTCTTTGAGTATGGACGACATTCCTGAAAAGAGACCTTTTCTCCGACACCGTATGAACCATGCTCATCGTGAACATTGAACTTGGCGCTCTGCTTATATCGTTTTCCGTACTTTGAATGAACCACTGTACGATCTACGCGTACCACAAGCGTCTTGTCCATCTTGGTTGAGACGACTTCTCCGGTAAACGTACGTTGAATTTTCTGTGTAGTCATACAGTTATTCTGACTTGGTTGTTTCAATAACTTCCATCTGAGCAAGGAGTGTTTTGATTTTTGCGATTCCACGTTTTAACACACGAACTTCACGAACATTTTTCAACTGATTTGATGAAAGCTTAAAGCGCAATTCTTTTAATCGTGCGTACGCTTCATCCATTTCCTTCGTGAGTACTGTGGCGCTTTTTGAGCGCAATGTTTTTACATCCATATACTAGTTCACTTCACGAGTAATGATCTTTGTTTTGATCGGAAGTTTATGTATAGCCAGTGTAAGAGCCTCACGCGCAAGAGCTTCATCAACTCCCCCCATCTCAAAAAGGATTGTTCCTGGTCTGACCACAACGACATAGTGGTCAACCGCTCCCTTTCCTTTTCCCATAGGCATTTCTGACCCTTTGGAAGTCACAGGCTTATCTGGAAACACGCGAATCCAGATCTTTCCACCACGTTTAATCGCACGAGTCATGGCACGACGTGCAGCCTCAATTTGACGTGAGGTTACCCAGGCGCCGGTCGTCGCTTTAATGCCATGTGAACCAAATGCGAGCGAGGTCTTGCTTGTAGCAAGACGCTTCCCTCGTGCCCGGCCCTTATGCCATTTACGGTGTTTCACTTTTTTAGGAATCTGCATAATCGTGAATTTAGGTATTGTCGAAAACCTCTCCGCGGTTAATCCAAACCTTTACACCTGTTGCTCCCCAAATTGTTCGAGCGGTCACAGATGCGTAGTTAATATCTGAACGGAGGTTATGAAGAGGAATTTTTCCTTGAGAAATAGTTTCACTTCGAGCGATATCGGCCCCATTCAATCGTCCAGCTACGGTAATCTTAATTCCCTGGGCACCTGACTTCATGGCACGTTCAATCGCCATCTTCATAATTCTACGAAATGGCATGCGCTTCTCGATATCAGCGACAATCTGTTGACCAATCACTTGAGCGGAAAGAGATGGTTTCTGAACCTCCTTAACATTGATGCTCAATTTCACTCGGCGACCACGGAAAAATTCTTGTTTAATTTTCTTGGTCAAATCCTCAATTCCTGCTCCTCCACGTCCAATGATAATACCTGGCTTTGCAGAGTGAACAATAAGTCGCACTTCTTGTCGTGATCGCTCGATTTCAATGCGGTCAATAAGGGCATCTTTCAAAATCTTTTTCAAGAATTCCCGCATCTCAACATCCTCTTTCAAGAACGTCTTAAAATTTTTCTTATTCGCAAACCAAACACCATCCCATCCACGGATGACACCTATTCGGAAAATGACTGGATGTACCTTCTGTGCCATATGAATTTAGTTCGCGGTTGATGACTTACGATCCTTTGTTACACGTGGTTCCAACGTAATCGAGATATGTGTTGTGCGCTTTCGAATCGGAGCCGATTTCCCAAAAGCTCGCGCACGCCATCGACCCAATGTTGGACCTCCATCAGCGGTAATGGCCTTCACAAACATTTCGTCTGCATTCAGTTGAAAGTTGTGAACGGCGTTCGCAACGGCTGAATCAAGAAGTTTGGTGACAGGCTCTGCTGCCGCCTTCTTCATCACATGTAATTGTGATTGTGCTTCCTTGACTCCTAAGCCACGAATAACATCAATCACAAGACGAACCTTGCGAGGCGACATACGGATATAGCGTGCTGTTGCTTTGACTTCCATAAGATATCAATGATTACGCGGTCTTTTGAGCCTTTCCTCCGTGACGATTGAATTTACGTGTTGGGGAAAACTCACCAAGCTTATGTCCAACCATATTTTCGAGGACACGAACTGTAATAAAATCTTTCCCGTTATGTACAGCAAACACGAATCCGACCATTTCCGGTGTAATCGTAGATGAACGAGCCCATGTTTTAATAGGAGCTCCTTCACCAGGCTTACGCGCGGAGATTTTCTTAAGGAGTTTTGGGTGGACGTAAGGTCCTTTTTTCAAACTTCGAGACATATTACTTTCCTCCTACGAAACGTCCCTTTTTGCGACGTTGGATAATCAACTTCGTTGACGCCTTCTTTTTTCGGGTCTTTACACCCAGAGCAGGCTTACCCGTTGGAGTCTTCGGTTGTTTCAGTCCAATTGAGTTACGTCCCTCTCCACCTCCATGAGGGTGATCTACTGGGTTCATTGCTTTACCTCGAACGGTCGGTCGCCATCCTCGATGACGTGTACGACCTGCCTTTCCCCATCGAATCAATCGTCGATCAGGGTTTGAAGCGTGTCCAAGTGTTGCCATACATTTCTTCAGAACCATGCGAACCTCTCCAGAAGGAAGGCGAACTGTTGCATATGATCCTTCTACAGCCATGAGCTGTGCAAATGTTCCGGCTCCTCGTACGATCTGCGCTCCCTTTCCAGGTTTCAATTCGATGTTGTAGATTTCCTGGCCAATTGGGATGTGTTCAAGCATGAAACGATTTCCTGTCTGAATCTCACCCTTACTCATTGATGAAACAACGATTCCACCAACTTCTAGACCGATCGGAGCAATCATGTAACGCTTTTCTCCATCGGCATAGTGGAGAAGTGCAAGACGTGCTCCACGATTTGGATCGTATTCAATTGACGCAACCGTTGCTGGGACATCAAATTTATCTCGTTTGAAGTCCACGATTCGGATACGACGTTTCGCTCCGCCCCCACGATGACGCACCGTGATTTTTCCACCCGTACGACCGGCAAATTGTTTCTTTTTGATCGTGAGCTTCTTGTGAGGACTTGTCTTTGTAATATCAGCAAAATCATCAACGCTTGAGAGACGTCGTCCTGGGGTTGTTGGTTTGTATCGTTTTACTGCCATAGGATTAGACGCCTTCGTAGACGTTAATAGTCTGTCCCTTAGGGAGCGTTACAATTGCCTTCTTCCAATCATTTCGCTTTCCCATTCGGCGACCGAAGCGCATATTCTTTCCTCGTACATTCAAAATGTTGATAGAAAGTGGTGAAACACCGTAGAGACTCTTAATAGCGGTTCGAACCTGAATTCGATTTGCATTCTTTTGAACAACGAAAACGTATTGGTTTGCTCCTGCAAGAGACGCCGACTTCTCAGAAATGAGAGGCTTTACAATAATGTCTGCCTCATCAACACCAGCAAACTTTGAGACATCTGAAGTTTTTGTCGCCTTTGCAACAACCTTTTTCTCATCAGACTTCTCTTCGGTGTCTTTATTCTTTTTGACTCGATTTAAGATTCCCATACGTTAATTGCGTTTATAGATATCCGTCACCATAGCCACAGCAGGTTCGGTGATTAACACGTAATCAAATCGCAATAAGTCAACAATATTCAGTGTGTTTGCTGGGATTGTTTCAATTTCCTGCAAATTGCGCGCAGCACGACTAACTGTTTTGTTTTCTGGGGTGGTCACGATAAGAGTCCGTTTTCCAGATGTTGGGAGGTTATTCAACACTTCGACGAGCTGTTTTGTTTTTCCTTCCTCTAAAAGGAGCTGATCAACAGCAATAAGTCGTTCGTGTGTTACTTTATCACTCAACACCATTGCCAAAGCCTTTCGACGAGCCTTGTCGTTCATCTTGACTCCAAAACTTCTATCGTTGCGTGGACCAAATGTAATTCCACCACCAATCCAGATAGGAGATCGTCGAGAACCATGTCGAGCGCGACCCGTTCCTTTCTGCTTCCAAGGCTTCTTTCCTGATCCGGCAACTTCCCCACGAGTCTTTGTGTGGGCAATCGCTTTTCGTCCGTTTGATGTCTGCGCAACAACAGCCTCATGTACCAAAGCGGCATTTACTTTGACCGAAAACAAGCTCTCATCAAGAGTAAGCTCTCCTTTGGTCTTTCCATCTGTTGTATAAAGTTTTACGCGTACCATACTGTTTTTCCGGCTCGGGCCTTAATCATAACCAATCCTCCACGTGGACCTGGAACAGCTCCTCTAATAGCGATGACGTTGCTGTGTGCGTCTGTTGAAACGACCTCCAAATTCTTGACAGTCACTTGCTCACCTCCCATACGTCCCGCCATTCTCTGACCTTTAATGACTTTTCCTTGACGCTGAGATCCGATCGATCCTCCCATACGCTGCTGATCTTTGTTTCCGTGAGTCATAGGTCCCCCCTTAAACTTGTGACGCTTCATAACTCCGGCATATCCACGACCCTTTGAAATACCAACAACATCTACACGGGTCCCTGGCTCAAATACCTCAACCGTGATGGTATCACCGCGTTGCAATTCATTATCAGCTCCAACATGAAACTCTTTAAGATCTCTCACTTGTGGGAGATCTTTTAGGTGTCCGAGTTGGGGTTTAGGAAGCTTTGCTTTGAATCCACTTCCGACTTGAACAGCAGAATAGCCGTCCGTTTCTGTGTCACGGACTTGTGTGACAGTGTTTGGCTCAGCCAGAATAAGCGTGACAGGAACTACCGTTCCGTCTTCTTTAAACTGCTGTGACATTTCAATTTTTCGTCCAATGATGAAAGACATAATGAAGCTAGCATAAAAGCTAGAAGTCGAAAGAAAACAGTGTTTCCTACCGGCTTCTAGCCTCGCGATCGAACAGGTTTATCTAAACCCACATCTTCGATTGGCTGAGGAATAAACTATTGTGATAAACGAATTCTCCGTATGCAATCTTTGAAGCTCAGGAAGGTTTTCTCCGGGATTCACGCGTAGACATGAGATCTCTCTTCCTTGTTCTGGGATCACTGGATGGGACAGAGAACGGACATGAGCCAAGTGAACTTTGCTCGTATCCGTTCTCTGTCCCGAACTTTTTTTAGGTCTTGATTTCGACATCTACCCCCGCAGGAAGATTTAGACTCATCAGTGCGTCAATGGTCTTCTCTGTTGGGTTTGTGATATCGATCAAACGCTTGTGTACACGCATTTCATACTGGTCACGAGCGTCCTTGTGGACAAACGTAGAACTATTGACTGTGTACTTACGTTTTTCAGTCGGAAGAGGTACTGGACCAATAACTTGTGCTCCAGAACGTTCAGCCGTCTTTATGATCGTCTCCGTAGCTTGATCAATAATCTTATGATCATATGCTCGGATTTTGATGCGAATGCGGATCTTTTCTTCAGTTTTTTTCTTGTCGTCAGACACAGGCGTAAAGAAAGAACGAAAAGGAGAAGTGGTTAAGCCACTTCTCCATAATTATTATTTGATAACTTTTGTAACAACTCCAGCTCCAACTGTGCGACCTCCTTCACGAATAGCGAAGGACATCTTATCTTCGAGAGCAACTGGTTGAATCAAGTGAATCGTAAGATTCAATGTATCTCCAGGCATAACCATCTCTGTTCCCTCTGGCAAAATAACTTCACCAGTCACATCTGTTGTACGGATGTAGAACTGTGGCTTGTATCCCTTGAAGAATGGCTTGTGACGTCCACCCTCTTCCTTTGAAAGAGCGTAAACTTCTGCCTCAAATTCTGTGTGAGGGGTAATAGATCCTGGCTTAGCCAAAACCATTCCGCGCTCAACATCTTCCTTCTTTACTCCACGCAAGAGAAGTCCTGCGTTGTCACCAGCTTGACCTTCGGTCAATTGCTTGTTGAACATCTCAATTCCCGTTACAACGGTCTTTGAAGACTCCTCATGAATTCCAACAATTTCAACTTCTTCGTTGATTTTAACCATTCCGCGTTCAATACGACCAGTTACCACTGTTCCACGTCCTTCAATAGAAAATACGTCTTCAATTGGCATCAAGAATGGTTTATCTGTATCTCGAACTGGCTCAGGAATGTACGTATCAAGAGCATTTACAATCTCCATGATTGGCTTTGAAGCCTCTGGATCAGTTGGATTCTCAAGAGCCTTCAATGCAGATCCACGAATCACAGGCACTTCATCACCTGGGAACTTGTACTGCTTCAAAAGATCACGCACTTCCTCTTCAACGAGATCAATAAGCTCTGGATCGTCTACTTGATCAACTTTATTCAAAAATACAACGATTGCAGACACACCAACCTGATGAGCAAGAAGAATGTGCTCACGAGTTTGTGGCATTGGGCCGTCAGCAGCAGAAACGACGAGAATAGCTCCGTCCATCTGTGCCGCACCAGTAATCATGTTCTTGATGTAGTCTGCGTGACCTGGACAGTCAACGTGAGCGTAATGACGCTTATCAGACTCATATTCACAGTGAGCTGTAGCAATAGTAATACCACGAGCTTTTGACTCTGGAGCTTTGTCCAAGTCATCGACACCCTTTGATTGGGCAGTCATTCCGTTTGCGGTCAAAACCGCAAGAAGAGCAGCCGTAGTAGTGGTCTTACCATGGTCAACGTGACCGATTGTACCGACGTTTACGTGCGGCTTGTTTCGATTAAAGACTTCAGCCATATGGATTGAAGTTGGGTACGATTTACCCAAAAAGAGTTACGTTTTTATAATAATCTTATTGATTCTCAAGACGTGCGAAAGTATAACAGAGGGTATTGAAATGTGCAAGTCTTTCCCCTCCAACCTATGGACAGATGGGGGAAGGATCATATTATCCCTAATATTAGGACTTTTTACTCAACAGGCTCGAGATAGAACTGTTCTTCACCGTACTCATCATCTATTTGATTTTTTTCATTTTCAGGGTTTTTTTGCTCAACCACTTTCTCAACAGGTAATTCCGTTTGAACCTCTTCAATTGCCTCCTCAACATGTCGATTTGCGAATGCTTGATACTGTTTTTCAAGTTCTGCAAACTCTCCTTCACTTAGTTGATCTATGTCCCAGGTTTCTCCCTTCTCTTCAGCTTTCTGCATCACGTTCCAAATATCTGGTCCTTGAGCTGGCTGAGTGACATGTTCTGGCTCAATTTCGACAGGTTCTTCAAAATCCTCATCCTGCCAGTCATTTTCATAGCTCATCTGGGCATCTAACATCATCTCATACTGATCCAGGTCCATGACAACAAAAGCATCGTCGCCATCTTTATCAACGACCACCATTGTATCCCCTGTTTTTCGAACAAGATTCAAAACTCTATTGAGATGATTTTCCATAGTGAAGGCATTGTAGCCAACGTCCGTTATGTGTCAATGACACCTAAGAAATCCTGTGTTATCGTGACAATAATCCTTTTTAATCCTTTTTCCTTACCCTTATGCAAGTCGAACTCGATTCAAAGACGATGCCAAAAATCCCCGGTGCAAAAGTCGCTATTCTCCAAGCAAAATGGTATCGCGAACCTCTTAATAGAATGGTCCAGAAAACGATCGATCTTCTTGTCGAGGCAGAGTGTCCAAAACCAGAAGTACACATCCTTCCTGGTTCTTTAGAATTACCTCTTGCAGCACAAGCGCTCATGCGAACAGAAAAGTATGATGCAATCATCTGTTTTGGTGCCATTATGAAAGGAGAAACGTATCATTTCGATATGATCATGAATATGTGCGCCGAAGGATTTAATCGCGTGATGTTAGAAGAAGGTGTTCCAATCATTATGGAAGTGCTCCCCATCAGCTCAAACGAGCAACTTGAAGCGAGAAGCCAAGATAACTCCTTCAACAAGGGAATCGAGGCTGCTATGGCAACCGCAGAAATAATTGATTGGCGACGTCGTAACCTCTCTAAATAACACGTATTTGTTCATAAAGATTATTCGTGTTTTTATGAACAAAATCCCCTATTTCCTAGAAAAACATTGCGTGGGAGGATAATAAGCCCGTCTGGTCATTGACAGAATCCTTCTCTTCTGGTAGTCTATACTCTTGTGCACATATGTAATCCCAAAGCCTTCGGGCCTTGAGGATCAGTAAGACTTCTTTATAAAAGCTTTACGGAAGACATTTGAGCAATAGATGCACAGGACAGAGTAGATGAACAGGAAGAAATAACATTGTTACGCCTGAAACAGAACTTCGTATCTCAAATGCAAAAACACTCGGGTCATGCCCGAGTGTTTTGTTTTTTATCTCAGCACCCCTCCCCACTCCATAACCTCGAACCCATCACGATTTGCACGCGGAAGATATGAAGGAGGATCTGATGGTTCCCATGCATCAAGTCCCTCATAATCCATAAGGATCCGGAAGACATGGTCTGGCCTAACTGAGAGACTCAGTGGTGCCAACTCATTCATCACCGCCGTTCCATGAAAACCGATTTTGTAGAATGGATCAGACTCCATGCGTGGTAACCAGAATTCAAGAAAGTCTTCGATCTCAGACGGGGTAAAATTCATCGAGAAGAGCGTTGACTCAAGAAAGAGCTCAACACCCTCTTGCTCAACAACCCAGTACGATTCTACTTGCGGATACAGACCTCCTCGTCCTTCCCAAAAAAGATATGGATATGTCACTCCATCTTCTTTGTTTACGATCTGTCCACCTGGATACGCCGTCACCTCCCACCCGTCCCCATACGCTGGTTCGGTATAGGAAAACCCTCCTCGTGGGCTTACCCAAACAGTCATGTCGGTTGTTTCTTCAGGGTAGAGATAGATCACCGGCTTTCCACACTCAACTGGTGGAAGAAGCTCATAATTCATCAATTCAACCCAACGACCAAGGGCATCTTGAAAATAGATATACGCATGCTCAAACGCATCGTAGGATAGAGGTTCCTCATCAGGGGAAGACCACGTTGTAAGATTGAACGCGTCTGCAAAATATTCAATCTCGTAACTCTCAGGTTCGTAGATGCTAATCGTAGCATTTGCATCGTACGTTCCAACGCCTGCCTTGGTTAGACGAAGTCCATCCACGACTTCCTGGGAAACCACATTCGTGAGTGTTGTAAATCCACACCCACCCAACGCTCCTTTCATATATGTCTGGGTATTCTGAGTTCCGTCATTCCAGGTAATCGACGGAATCCCCTGAGAAAGAATGGGAGTCTCATCTCGCGTCGCATACTCAAAAAACACGACTTCTAAATCATACCAAAGAACACGACCATCCTCATCGATCAAAAAGTATTGATTTTTTCCCACCTGAGTACTCGCTCCTTCCCCTGCTTCATACCCAATCAACTCTTGACCCCCTTCTAGATGAATAACATTCTCGGATGCAAGAACTGAAGTTGCAATCGATGAATCAAATCGCACCCATCCACCAGAAAGGAAGAATCTGTTTCCCTCTGCATCTTCGATAGACTCATCCGCGATAAGGTCTGAAATCTGAGCGGTGATATCAATCGTATATCCTGGCAAATCCTCAAGGATATCCACGTTATTCCAGCCGAGAATTTCCGTTGCGGTATAGGTGTTTAATGATGGAAATGACTCTCCGGTGCTCCGCCCCTCTTGATCAAGAATGACGGAATTTTTTTGTTTCAATGGATCTATCAGAACATAGAGCATCCTATGAGAAAACCCCAGCTCTTCCGTCCGTGCCGTTGCCAGCTCCAAGTACATCCCGTCATACGCTCCTCCCACAATCGTCCCTAAACGGACTTGAGAAAGCTGTAGTGGATTCCCACACAACGGCCATTCTTTCTGTTCATCCCACCCAGGACAAAGAGCACTCGCAAGAACTGGATCGACCGTCACATGAGGTTGCTTAAATGGATCAATCCAATCAACCACAAGTTCACTCTCTGTTGAAACGGTTAAAGCTGGTTCTGAGGAGTCTTCAGCAATGTCATTCTCTTCATCCTCACCAAGATCAGCTTCATTAACCACCGCCTGCTCATCCCCTGTGTCGTTGGAAACGAGTTTGAATAATTGACCCCCCAATTGAGCGATAAAAAGCCCGCCGATAAAGGAGGCAATACCAACGAGCACAACGACTCCTGCGAACCCAGAGGCTCTTGCGGGTGATGGTGCGTTAGGTTGTCTATCATTCATACGTAAACGGAATGACACCTGTTAAAGTAGACGAGACAAGCTCAGGTGTTGAGAGCTTAGCGATCGTTGAAAAAATTGAATCTGCTTCCTCATCTGATACGGGAACAGGCTGTCCGTTCACGACCTGGATTGGGGATAGATATATCGTACCACCTGTCTCAGTCAAAAGCACAGCCACACTCAACCCAACATTCGTTCCCGGAAGGATTTGATCAAAGATAAAATTCCCAAGAGAATAGACAACAGGAATATCTTCAATCATCTCTATTCCTTGAATCACGTGGGGGTGCGAACCAATAATGAGATCTGCCCCGGCATGAACAATTTTTTTTGCAAGTTCGCGCTGAACCCCTTGAGGTTCAGGGATATATTCTTCTCCCCAATGTGGAAGGACGATCACAAACTGACCACGCTGTTTCTCTTCTTCAATCACGGGAGGGACGTCTTCAATGTTCGTCCCAAACTGATGATACCCAATCATACTGACGTGATCGAATCGGTATACCGAATCACTGAGCGCATACCCCCCAAACCAATCGATTCCCATTTGGTCGAGCCATTCCTGTGTTTCTTGTTCCCCTTCAATGTAGCGATCTCGAGAATGATTGTTTGCAAGACTCACGACATCTACGAACGGTTTCATTGCCTCCACAAATTCTGGAGCAAACGTAAATCGAAACGGCGGATCCTCTGTTGCCACAGAAACATCTTCACTGATTGTTCCTTCGAGATTTGCCACGCGCACGTGCGCCCCTTGCAGGTAGCGATTCATCTCCTGCCAGGGGTATTCAGCTCCCTCCATCTGAATGCGTGAACGTACCCCGCGATCAAGCATCATGTCTCCCACAAACTGCAGGGCAAGAAATGGCTCACCTACGGCTTCTCCTTTCTGAAACGTCCCAAGGATATGACTTGTATTCTCTCGCCAATCACTCGTCGCCCCCATCTGAAGTGAGCTTCCCCGATGGTGAAGGTTCCACTCTTGCGTGCCACGTAAACGATTAAGCTCAAGCAATGTTGCGAGAACTGAATTTGCATCAATCTCAAGGGAGCAGGTATCTAAACAGGCTCCCGACTCAATCGTCCGCAAGGTGACATCGTCATGGAAAACACGTATATGTTCCGGGAGATTATGAGACATGTCGATGGAAGAGATCACGATGGCTTTTGGGACAACCTCTTGGAGCGCCCCCGCAAGAGCCTGCACTTCCTCTTGAGTCGCTGTCTCATGAATCATTATCGGGACAATTCGTGCGCGAGGGAAAAACGCTTTCACAAACGGCACAATCGCCGATACTCCATGCTCTTGTACAAACGTCTCTGGTTCATACGATAAGTCTGAGTCGTATTGAACAAGCTTCTCGAGCGCCTCCACATCCACCTCCACATCTCCAAACGGTGTGTTCCAGGTTCCATCCGTTATCTGAATAGGAGCACGCCCAAGAGAAAAATGGTTCGGTGACAAAATCACCACCGTCTTTTCTCGACCTGTTCCAAGAGAGGCAAACGTCTGTGCAATCTTATCGGCGACCAACAAATGATGGGCCACGATTCCTGTGCGAGCCTTTGTCCGAACCGTCTGTTGAGCGTCACTCACAGCCGATTCATACAACGAAGGAGCTGCGAGCTCATACGAAAAGACATGCGACGTATTCTCAAAACGAGGGGGCTCCTGCTCAGCACCCGTTACCACCACTCCCAAATAAAAACACACAAGAACAAGGACTCCCATCCCCATGCGTGTGTGCCAACTCATATTATTTTCCTCCAACAATCTTCTTGATCGCAGGAAGCTTCTTTTGATAATCCATAAATTCAGAGATCTGTCCTCGTGCACGCGCAAGATTATGTTCACGACGCGAGGCATATCGTGAGGCATCCCATCCAAAATAATGGTCATCAAAATAGTCCGCCATAAATCGAGCCGCGAGTTCGAGGGTAATGGTCCCAATCGCCTGCGGAACATACTGCACCTCTTTCTTCGTCATCATATCCCCCGCCCCTTTCTGATACCCTCTCCAAGCAGAGCGAAAAACCGCCAGGTTAAATGTATTATCAATGGCGTCTTCTGCCCCTCCACACCAGGAACGAAATGCATCCCCAAGCTCCACAAGAAGCGGACGGCGGTTACACGTATCTAAGTCGATAATCGCCTTGGCTTCACCTTTGGTGTTAAACAAGATGTTTGAAATCTTCGGGTCCCCATGAATGACACGCATGGGAAGATCGCTTGGAAGAAAATACTTTGGAAGCATGATTGTAAGGAACTCAATTTCCTCCTGAACTTCCGCGACTTCCTCTTTTTTTCCTTTTTTTACAGACTCCAAAAATGACGCATACACTTTTTCTGTTTCATGAAGAATTTTTGTGGACGTAAATGTATACGGAAACCCATCCATCACATGGTGAAACTGAGCATAGAGCTCTCCACACGCTTGAGCCATCTTTAAGTCCTTCAGAACGTGCAGTGTTTTCCCTTTCAGTTTCGTCTGCATTCTCCAAGCATCATTCCCGATCTTGAGTACAACATCTCCCTTCTTCGACAACACCGCTTGGGGGGTAGGAAACCCTTCAAGCGCAAGGAACCGAGTCACAAATAAAAAGTCCCGCCCGATGGCTTTACTCGCAAGAACAGGATGAAGCTTCTGCAAAATATATTGTCCTGTTGGTGTCTCAATTTCAAATGTCTTATGGACAAGGCCATCTGTCACAACTTTCACTCGAGTGACATTCCCTATATCATAGGAACTCAGTACGGCCTTTGGTATTTCATGTTTCATACGGTATGGATATTATCATATTCTTTCTGATTCTTTCTGCAACGTTGGTGATTGTCACTAATGTCCTTGCGATCTATTGGTTTGGTGCGATGCTGATCCCCGCGTTTGCAGGCGGGGCACCGTATGTCCCCACACGCCCTGAAATCATGGAACGTATGTTTGAGCTCGCACAAATTTCCCAAAATGATATCGTCGTGGATCTTGGATCAGGAGACGGACGTCTCGTCATTGCGTCCGCACAGGCAGGAGCGAAACAATCCATTGGCTACGAGATTCACCCTGGACTTGTACGTCTCTCTACCTGGAAAATTAGACGAGCTGGATTTGAAAATTCTGCGATCATCAAAAATCAATCCATGTGGAACGCAGACCTTACTCATGCGGACCTTATTTTTCTCTATCAAATCCCCTACGCTATGGGACGCATCAAGCGTCTACTGGAACGAGATCTCAGGCCCGGATCTCGAATCGTCTCCCATGCGTTCAAAATTCCTGGATGGGAACCAGATGAAGTCCATGGAAACGTTCTTTTGTACAAAATCAAAGACCGAGCCTAGGCTCGGTCTTTTTTGACTAATGTTTTCGAGAAGGTCCTTCTCCACGTTTTTCAACAATTTCCTTTGCGACGTTTGAAGGCACAACATCGTAATGAGCAAACTCCATAGAGTAGCTCGCTCGACCCTGCGTAATAGAACGTAGGCTTGTTGCGTACCCAAACATTTCCGCAAGAGGGACGAACGCATCGATCACCTTTGCTCCAGAGCGGTCTTCCATACTCTGGATTTGACCACGCTTGGCATTCAAGTCTCCGACAACGGTTCCCATGAAATCTTCTGGTGTCACCACCTCAACTTTCATGACTGGCTCCAACAAATTGATCCCTGCCTTCTTTGCCGCTTCCTGGAAAGCCATCGATCCTGCAACCTTAAAGGCGGCTTCTGAGGAGTCTACATCATGGTAAGAACCATCGTAGAGCACGGCTTTTACATCGAGAATTGGATATCCCGCAAGCACCCCACGATCAGCTGCTTCACGAATTCCTTTTTCAATCGCATTGAAGTATTCACGAGGAATAGTTCCACCCTTCACAATCTCTTCGAACTCGGTACCAGCTCCTGGTTCCAATTTCTCCAGATGAATAAGGGCATGACCATACTGTCCACGTCCACCACTCTGGCGAACGAACTTTCCTTCTCCGTCTGCATTTCCCTTGATGGTCTCGCGGTAGGAAACCTGTGGTTGACCCACATTACATTCAACAGAAAATTCACGCTTCAATCGATCAACGATGATATCCAAATGAAGTTCTCCCATTCCAGAAATAATCACCTGGTTGGTTTCTTCATCTGTGCGCACACGGAATGTTGGATCCTCTTCTGCGAGCTTGTTCAAAGCGACTCCCATCTTCTCCTGGTCCTGCTTGGTCTTTGGTTCGATCGCAATCGAGATCACAGGTTCTGGGAAGATAATGGACTCAAGCAAAATTGGATTCTCCGGGTCACAAAGCGTGTGTCCGGTAAACGTTTCCTTCAGTCCTACCATGGCCGCAATTTCTCCCGCATGAACCTCGGTGATCTCTTCACGAGAGTTTGCGTGCAATCGCACAATACGACCAACACGTTCTTTTCCTCCAGTCGATGAGTTCAAAATGTACGAACCTGCTTTTACACTTCCTGAGTAGACTCGAAAGAAGGCAAGTTTTCCAACGAATGGATCCGCTGCAATCTTAAATGCCAAAGCAGAAAATGGTTCTTCGTCTGAACTATGACGCACGATAACCACCTCACTATCATCTGGATCTGTTCCTTGAAATTCTGGAACATCAAGCGGGCTTGGAAGAAAGTCAACGGCTGCATCCAAAAGAAGTTGGACTCCTTTATTCTTCAACGCGGATCCACACAAGATCGGAATAAACTCGTTTGCAATGGTCGCCTTTCGAATAACCGCTTTGACTTCTTCGAGTGTTGGTTCTTCTCCTGCAAGATACTTCTCCATGATCGCCTCGTCATTTTCGGCAACCGCTTCAAGAAGCGCTGCACGATACTCATCTGACTTGGCTTTATACTCTTCTGGAATTTCAACAATATCAATATCCTTTCCTTGATCATCTCGGTAGAAATGCGCCTTCATGGTGAGCAAATTGATCACCCCAATAAAATCTGATTCTGTTCCAATAGGAAGTTGAATCGGATAAGCCTTCTTGGTCAGACGATTATGAACAGAAGCAACGTCCTTGTAAAAATCTGCTCCGGTTCGATCAAGCTTATTGATAAACACCAAACGAGGGACATGAAAATCATCCGCATAGCGCCAGTTGGTTTCGGACTGTGGTTCTACTCCAGCCACTCCGTCAAACACGGCAATTCCTCCATCGAGCACACGCATTGAACGCTTTACCTCAACGGTAAAATCGATGTGTCCTGGAGTATCAATCAAGTTGATCTGGTGATCTTTCCAAAAACAGGTCGTCGCTGCTGCGGTGATAGTAATTCCCCGTTCACGCTCTTGTTCCATCCAGTCCATGGTGGCTTCTCCTTCATGCACTTCTCCAATTTTGTGCTTTCGTCCTGTATAAAATAGGACACGTTCTGAAACGGTTGTCTTCCCTGCATCAATGTGTGCAAAGATTCCGAAGTTTCGAATTTTATCGAGCGGGTATTCTCTTGGCATAGAAAAAAATTATCGACGAGCAAAGTGAGCAAAGGCGCGGTTGGCTTCTGCCATACGCTGAACATCCTGTTTTTTCTTAATTGCATCACCTTCACTATTGGCTGCTGCAATCAGTTCGTCAGAGAGTTTCACGGCCATTGGACGTCCTTTTTTCGCTCGAGCAGCTGTAATCACCCATCGGTACGCAAGAACGTAACGACGATCACCACGAACGCTCATAGGAACCTGATAGTTGGCTCCCCCGACACGTCGACTCTTCACTTCAAGAGAAGGCATGACATTCTTCATGGCACGCTCAAAAACTTCAAGAGGATTCTCTTGTGTCTTCTCTGCAATAAGCGTAAACGCATCGTACACAACCTTTTGGGCCGTTGATTTCTTTCCATCTTGCATGATGTAGTTAATCAACTTTGTGACGTACACGTTGGCGTACTTTGGATCTGGGGTGAGTTCTCGCTTTGGGGCTTGTTTACCTCGCATAGTTTTGAATGATTCTGCCGGTGGTGCTTCCCCCTACGAGAGAGGTACTCCGACGTATGAATAAGATAAATTGAAAACGCTCAAAATGAGATGAAATGCGACGGTCTGGAAGGAGGAAATCGACGAAACGTAGTTCCTCTACATTGAGTCGATTTCCGACTGAAGACCGAGCAGATCGCTCATTTTGAGTGTTTTATTTTTTGGCTTTTGGACGCTTTGCTCCGTACTTCGAACGGCTACGCATACGACCTTCAACACCTTGTGTATCGTACACTCCACGCACAACGTGATAGCGCACACCAGGAAGATCTTTTACGCGCCCTCCTCGAATCATGACGATCGAGTGCTCCTGAAGGTTGTGTCCCTCTCCTGGAATATAGGCGTTAACCTCTGTTCCATTTGAAAGACGTACACGGGCGATCTTACGAATAGCGGAGTTTGGTTTCTTTGGAGTCATGGTGGTCACTTTGACACAAACCCCACGCTTAAACGCGCTTCCTTGTTTAAGCTCTGTTCGTTTTCGATGCAAAGAATCGAGCGTGTACTGCATGGCAGGTGACTTGCTCTTAGATGTCTTTGATGTTCGGCCCTTTCGGACAAGTTGATTGACTGTAGGCATAGGTTAGGTAATGGAGTGGTTAAATCGACTGGTGTCCGAGCGACATAATCACCCAATAACACAACGACTTACTGACTCAAAAAGCGCCTGGAGAGTACCATGAGCATTATTTTCGGTCAAGAACACAAGTGATGTGTAATCTTTTCACGGGAAGTACCTAAAACGTCCTAAAAATTGAGGCAAAGTATCCATTACAACTTCCTCCAATCAAGCCATCACAGATAGCAAAGGCTGGTTCAGAGATAAAAAAGAAGATATTTATACTAGTAAACGCACTTACTAACACAGCGATCATCAGAATCTGAGGGCCACGTGTTGCCACAAACATCCGAAGCTCTTGATATTTTGGACTATCAAAAAGCGCAAAAAAGAGCTTTGATCCGTCTAATGGATGAACAGGAATGATATTGAAAAGCATCAAAAAGAGATTCAAGAGAACGGAGAGAAACAGAAAAATAGAAAGGAGGTTCAAGGGCGCGATTATTCCCCCACCCACAAGGACACGAAAGGCCACACCTGAAACAAGGGCCATCACGAGGTTTGAACCCGGTCCAGCAAGAGCCACCTTCACCGCATCCCATTTAGGGTCTTTCAAATTATACGGATTATACGGAACAGGTTTAGCCCACCCAAAACCAAAAAGTAACAACAAAATAAGACCTGTTGGATCCACATGAGCCAACGGATTCAACGTGAGTCGTCCTTCATACTCTGCGGTCTTATCCCCTCGCAACTTTGCGACAAGCGCATGAGAAAACTCGTGAATCGTCAGGGTGAATGCAATTGCCGACAACCATGCGATCGCAACCGCCGGAGATCCTAGAAGAAGATTGAGAAACATACGAAAGGATTATAGCGAAGAATGGAAAAAGGGCGAAATAGAAAAACCGTACAAACAGGTTGTACGGAACGTCTCAACTATGCGGCGACCTGGTCGCGAAACTCTTCCAGCACGAGACTGATCTCAGATGCTGGGTTGGGGTTCTGAAGGGCAGCTCGCATCCGCTCGCCAATCCCGAGATCGGGATGGCGTGCGTCGAGCTCAGAGAGCTTGCGCATGGCGATCTGCATCGCCCGATCTGTCCGCTCATCCGTTGAGGGACTGTTTTTATCAGTATTATTCATATCTGTCAATAGATGATTCTTATCCTGTAGCACGCAAACCAAACTGTTCTGCTTCTGCAACGCTCAAATCCTGTGTCCCAGACGTTGAATCTACCAGATATCTAAATTCAATATCTCCAATCACGATCTCTGGTTTTTTCACTCCTGCTGGTAAGTCTCCCCCAAACTCATCTACCGCTGTCATCAACAAACGATAAAGGCGAAATTCGGCAAGAAAACGATCCTGTGCCGAAAGTCCAGAAATCTTTTCTTGAATCGACGCAAGTTCTGTAAGCTCACCTGCGACAATATCGAAAACCTCCTCCTCACCAATATCGATCCCCGATTCTGGACGACGATCAAGAAGCTCTTTTTGAACCCATTCCGCATCAAATTCTAGTTCTTCTTGTACTGCACGGGTCTGTCCCGCATATTTTTTAGGAAGATCTCGAACCTCATGAGCAGGTAAACCGGCTCGTGAAGCCTTTGCCTGATATAAAGTCAAGTCTACTATCAGTTTTGATGTTCCTTGATCAAATTTCACATCCGCTCCAACGAGATCAACCCCATATCGAACATCAATATTCACCCCCGTAGCAAACACACGATCAGGATGTGTTTGGGCTTGAGAGGAAACAAACCGTGCTAACTGCATCACACTAGACTCAAGCGTAAGCAAGTTCCCCCCCATTTCTTCAACGGAGGAATCTAGGAGTTGAACAACGTATGGATTCTCATTGACCCTGTCAATCGAGCGTTTACGCTCAGCCATAATCTCATTTGCTTTTCGGCGAATCTTGTCAAAAAAAATCTTACCTTGCTGTGTTTCACGAATACGTGCAGGGAGTTTTAAATAGGCACGAAGAATGTGATCATTAAACTTTCCTAAATCTTCAATCTCAGGAGAAGAAAGAAAACGATCCACCGCCCGTTCAACCTGCTTTATCGTTTTTGCTTCAAGTGCAGACAATGCTTTTTCTTCCATGCCTCGATCTGTATACCGAGTATCTACAATGGGAATCACATTCGCATACTCTTCACGAGTAGGTACCCTAAAGTTACCAGCAGTTTCTTTTCGTTTAAGCATAAAATACCTTATATCTTAGTAAACTCTGTTTACACCTCCACTCGCTCAATCTTTGCTCCTACGCTCTGCAACTTCTCTTGTAGTCGCTCGTACCCACGATCCAGATGATGGATCCCAGTCAGAGTAGAGGTTCCTTCTGCAACCAACGCCGCAACGACGAGGGCGAGGCCGGCGCGAATATCTGGAACGACGACTTCCGAAGCATGGAGTTTAGATGGTCCTGTGATAACCGCTGAGTGTTTGTAGTTTTGTCCTTTGAATCGACAATCTATCTCACCCAGACAGTTACTGAATAGAGTAATATCTGCCCCCATCTCTTTCAAGGAGTCTGTATAGCCGAATCGTTCTTCATACACGGTCTCGTGCACAATACTTGTTCCTTTTGCTTGTGTAAGAGCCACAACAAATGGCTGTTGCCAATCTGTCATGAATCCAGGATGGGTATCTGTTTCAAGCTCGATCCCTTTCAGAGGCTTTGAACCTCGAAATAAAATTCCGTCTTCGTGCACCTCGTATTCTCCCCCAATCTTTCGTACGGCATTTAAAAACGTGATCATGTGCTCGTGCTGGGCCCCACGTACAAAAATCTCTCCCCCTGTTCCAAGGGCCATCGCCCCGTAAGAAGCAGCAGCGATACGGTCTGGCATCACACGCACACGTGTTCCATGAAGTTTCTCAACGCCAACAATCTCAATAGAACGGTTAGCGTTAATTTGAATCATCGCTCCCATATCCTGGAGCATCATAATGAGTCCCTTCACTTCTGGTTCCCCTGCGGCATTTCTAATAACGGTCCGACCATCTGCCAGCACGCCGGCAAGGATGGCTGTCTCTGTTGCTCCAACCGAAGGGTATGGGAGTTCAATAACGGCTCCCTTGAGTCGAGACACACTCGCATGATAGCCGTCAGACGTTTCCTCAATGAGAGCCCCCATTTTTTTTAATGTCTCCAAGTGAAAATTCACAGGACGAGGTCCGATCTTATCGCCTCCGACTAACGGAACAAACGCTTCCCCAGCACGATGAAGAAGTGGCGCAAGAGCCAAAATACTGATTCGATTTTTTCGAGACAGTTCCCGAACGGAATTCGATGTCATGATGGGAGTCACCGTCCGAAGGGTATGTGCTTCGATCCATTCGACCTGAGCCCCTACCGTCATAATGATCTCCTGCGTAATTTCGGTTTCGTGCTGTCGAGGAACATTCGAAAGAATCACTTCCTCATCCGTTAAGAGAGAAGCGATCATCATTTTTGAGGCGGCATTTTTTGCTCCGGACACAGCGATCTCTCCATGAAGGGGAAGACCACCGGTGATTTTGAATATATCGGGCATAGGAACAGAACTCTACCAAAGAGAGGCAACGACGTAAATCGTCGTCGTTGCAAGAAAGATCGGAAGGATCCAATCCACCCAATTAAGAAACCAACGTTCCCCACTATACAGAAATCGAAACACGACTAACTCGAAAAATAACACAAACCCCATTCCCACCATCGTAACCGCAAAAGGAGATGCACTTGTCCCGAACAGGAAAAAATAGATCCAAAAAAGACCAGCAAATGACACAATCACCGTAAAGTAATGCCACAGTAAATAACTTGTTCGCGAAAGGCTGTGAGCCCTATTCACAAATATCTCGATAAGAATCCAGGCGATAAGCGCGTGAATTCCGATGATGAGTGCACTTCCAAAAGTCATAGTTCTTGTAGTTTACACCTCTCATTGCGACTTGACCAAGACACATTATCACCCTACTCTTCCTTCTATATGTTTGTATCCATTATTACCGATTGTCGTGATGACAATGCTCGGACCCGACAAGAAACGCGTTATGCGCATTTATTTCCAGGAATGCACGTAAGCTTCATCGGAGCTTCAACCGATTCAGAAGCAGCTGGAAATGTTTTAGATATCCTCGACAACGCTGATGAGGCCCCTGGCATTATCGCTGTGAACTGCGCTCCACGACATGGACGAGCAAAGAAATGGAAAAATGGGTCACCGTTTGGGTATGCCTGGTTTGAAAATAAGCTGATTGTTGGAACCATTGATGGTCTGTGTTTTTCTTTTCTGAAACGCTTCGATCTTATTTCTGAAATTCATGTCACAGATATCACTACGGCGCTTCCTGTTGGCGGATATTCCCCTGCGCAAATTGAAATGGCATCTCAAACACAATTCAGAAGCTTGAATTACCTTCCACGTCTCGCAAAAATTGTTTGGGACAATCACGATGTTCCTGCTGAAGAACTTCCCATCCAAGAAGTCGCAGACCTGCCAAGTCTTATTTGGTGGATTGATTGCTTCGGCAACGCAAAGACAAGTCTGACTGCAGAAGATATTGATTTTGCTCCTGGCGAGGTAAAGCACGTTCAGTTTGATGACGGGACCTCCATGGATATCCCATGTGTAGAGCGTCTTGCGGATGTTCCAGACAAGGAACCTGCGCTCATCATCGGCTCCTCCGGATTCCGAGATCATCGCTTCATCGAGATCGTTATTCAGGGAGCGAGTGCAACGGAACGATTCCATCTCCATAAAAATGATTCCATCACCATCACCTCCTAACCGTTGACAACATGCCTGAAATAAGGCATGTTTTCGTTCTGCCAACCATGGAGCCGTGATGAAAAAGGCTAAGCCGATCTTGATTCTGTGTCCTGGCTATTGGGGAAATGCCACCCAACCCTTCGTTAGGTGGTGGTTTCGCCACGTCATCCAATTCTTCAGCGATGAGTACGAGATCGTGCTCGTGACCTTCGAGGGAACATCGTTGCGAGACTACATCGCTCATGCGATTGAACAGACAAGAGTTCATCTCAATGGAGCGAGGCCCGTCTATGCGATCGGCTTCTCAGCTGGGGCGCAGGCCCTTCGGGGGATCTCCGAAGAGGTCCCGACGGCCTTCAAGGCAACAGCTCTTTACAGCGGACTTGAAAACTTCGGCGTTCGAGTCCCCAAGTTCTTTCGGGCAGCCTCAACGGCCTTTTGGCCACTGGTGCGATCGTTGTTCACGGGGACTCTCCGTCTAGACACCCTCCAGCAGGTGATCCGTATCTTCTTGACCGCAACCCCCTCCCCTGACGCGCTCGCACAAGAGCTCCTCACCAGGCACCTTCATGGTGAGCGTCGGATGGCCGTCATGCAGGCAGCCACGCCTGGCATGCGGATCACTCTCCAGGGCCTGGAATGCCCAACCCTCGTGGTCGTCCCCAAACAGGACTTCTTTGTAGATAGAGCCACCTACGAAGAGGACAACGTTCTTGAACGCCTCTACGTCGAGGGGGACCATAGCTTCATCACCGGAGATGGAGTCCAAAACCGGGGTCTGACCCAGATGTTTCATCAGATATGAGGTAGGATCTTTGAATGATAAAGAATATAAAAAGCACCCGTCTAAGCCCATACAAGCTTAGTCAGGTCATTAATGAGTTCGTCTTTAACACACCAGCAAAAGTCTGTGCTGAGAAACTAGGACTCAACAAAAACACAATCAATCTCTGGTACGGTCGAATGCGAGATGGGATTGCAAACCTTCCAGATCCAGATCCATTTTCTGGTGAGGTGGAAGTGGATGAGAGTTACTTTGGCAAGAAGAAAACAGGTAAAGGAAGAGCAGGCACCGTCCAAGGACAGGTGGCTGTTTTTGGTTTACGTGAGCGAAAAAGTGGACGTGTCATTGCTCAGGTCGTTGAGGGAGTGAGCGCCCAGCATCTTCTTCCTCTCATTGAGAAGTATGTTCTCAAGGGGTCCACCATATATTTAGATGGGTTTGGTGCCTACTACCATCTCAAAGAGCTCGGTTACTCTCACCGTGTCGTCTACCACGACTATATGTTTGTCGACGAACACAAGGTCCACACCAACGGCATTGAGAGCTTCTGGGCTTATACCAAACACCTCCTCTCAACACGCAAAGGACTCGACTATAAAAGCTACCAAAAACACATCAAAGAAGTTCAAAAAAGACACAACACTTTTTCAAACAAAAAACTTCGCTTACTACTGCGAAGAATCTTACAAAACAATGAGTAACATCTGGGTCAGACCCCAAAACCGCATGACCCTCATGGCGATCCACAACTTCTTCCACGCACACGTCTGATCGGGATTTCTCTCCCGATTTTTTTATGGATCTATCCACGAGTCCCTGGACGAGAACCGGTCTTCGGCGTATTATGCGGAAGAAATAAATTCATTATATGACTGAAAAAACCTTTCTCGTGCGAGAATACATGCACGAAGCTGTTTCCATGAACGCAGACGGTAAAACCCTCAGAGACGTCGTTCAACTCATGGTGACAGTCAAACGTAACGGCATCTTTATTGTCGATGCTCAAAACCATGTCCAAGGCGTTGTCTCAGCTTGGGATATCATTGAACATGTCGTTCCAGATTACCTGGAATCAGACAAGCATCTTGCTCCGTTTGAAAATGATGGTGTTCTTGTTGACCGAGTCCTTTCACAACAAGACTCCCCTATTGAATCGTTCATGACAAAAACCGTTCATGTCGTTCATGAAAATTCTTCCATCATGGAAGTCGCAACCATGCTCAGTGAATTCAAAATCCGCCAACTTCCTGTTGTGAATAATGACAACCAACTTGTGGGGTGCATCAACCGAACAGACGTTAAACTTGTCATTGCTGAAATCTTGAACATCCAAACCACCTAATCTCTATGGACCCTTTTCTTATCGCGATCGTTGTTTTTCTTGTTACGTATGCGGTCATCATTTCTGAAAAAATACACCGAACCGTTGTTGCCTTAGCAGGAGCGATTCTCATGATCCTCTTGGGGGTCGTGCACCAGGAAGCCGCCATCGAAGGAATCGATTTCAATACGATCGGCCTCTTAATTGGAATGATGGTCGTCGTTGGAATCGCTAAGGACTCCGGAATGTTCCAGTACGTGGCGCTCCAAGCCGCAAAAGTCGCCAAGGGGAAACCGATTCGAATCTTTCTCCTCTTGGGAATTATTACGGCTTTATTCTCCGCGCTCTTGGATAACGTCACAACGGTTCTCCTGATGGTTCCGGTGACGTTCGTGATCGCCAATAACCTGAAACTCAACCCGAAACCATTTCTCTTCAGCGCCATTCTTCTATCAAATATTGGAGGAGCCGCGACCCTTATTGGAGACCCACCAAACATTATTATTGGAAGTGCAGCTGGGCTGAGTTTTAACGACTTCCTCATGCACATGGGTCCAATCTCGGCTATCCTCACGCTGGCAACCGCACTCATGTTGTATCTGCTTTATCGAAAAGATTTAAAAAAGGCCAATCCTGATGCTTCACGCAAACTCCTCCAGCTCGATCCCCGCAAAGCCATTTCTGATGTCCCTCTTCTCAAAAAATCTCTCTTTGTCCTTGCATTAATTCTCGTCGGATTCATCACGCATGGCGCAACAGGTCTTGAGGGAGCCACGATTGCCCTTGCAGGTGCCGCCCTCTTGCTCCTGCTCACCATGAATGACCCGGAAAAGCATCTGCATGAAGTCGAGTGGACAACCATCTTCTTCTTCGCTGGACTCTTTGTCCTTGTCGTCGGACTTGAAGAAGTGGGAGCGGTTCATATGCTCGCAGAAGGGATGATCGAACTGACGCACGGCGATCCATCAACAACGATGTACGCGGTTCTCTGGGGATCAGCCCTCTTCTCAGCTATTGTCGACAATATTCCTTTTGTGGCAACCATGATTCCACTCATCCAGAATATTGGCGAACTCACCTCAATTCCTCTTGCTCCGCTCTGGTGGGCCCTTGCCCTTGGAGCAGATATTGGAGGAAACCTGACGCTCGTTGGAGCCTCCGCAAACGTCGTCGTCAGTGGAATGGCTCACAAGGAAGGACATAAACTCGGCTTCTTTGAGTACATGAAGGTGGCCGTACCGATGACCATCGTCGCCCTCATTATTTGTACGATTTACGTCGGCATTCGATACACCTAAACCTTATCTTTCAAAACCAGCCTTCATCGGCTGGTTTTTGCTTACAAAAAAACAGGCCGTTTGCGTGCGGGCCTGTTGGAGTAATCACTCACCCCTCTCGCAGAGGAGTGGTGAGAAGTTCGTCCATCCGCGTCCATCCTTCATCGAGAACAGACTGCGCGTCCTCACCAGGAGCAAGTGAGTGTTGCCAGACCGTCACCTGCCCGTGAATCCCGAGTAAGCCTGCACCGTCGAAGATCGTCTTGCCTCCTCGCAGACCCCGCCAGTCGATACAGACGAAGATGATGGGATAGCCCGGAAGCTCGTTCATGAGAACCTGCAGTCCCCCACGCTTTGGCTCTCGCAAACGACGGTAGAGACTTCCCTCACGAGGAATTCCGTCAAAGCGCGTTCCCTCTGCGAAGAGGGCAACGCTGGCCTGTTCACTCGCAGCAAGCTGTGCCATCACACGAAGACGATACTTGTCATCCTCTCCATTTGCTCGTGAGAGCAACGCGTATCCTGCGCGGATGAAGGATCCCCCGATGGGAAACACCTTCCCGATCTCACGCTTGATCCCCCAAAGCACGCTCCGCTGACCGAGCGCGCCCAGCACTTGCGCCATGATGAGCGGATCGAGAATGGTGCGGTGGTTCGCCACGATGATGCAGGGTCGACCTTTCTGAATGAGACCCTGAAGCTGAATGGGCATGCGAATACCCATGACCTTGAAGAGGTACCAGGCGTGGAAGCGAGACCAGCCAAACTGCCAGTCCATCTCCGTCCGACGTCGCTCCTCACCCGTAGCCATCAGGAACATGTTGAGCAGACGCCGTCGAAGAAGATCCAAGGCCATGAGAATGTACCCCAAGCCGAACAGGAACATGGGGACGTGCGCGTACAGTTTCTTGAACATTCGTGCTCTCCGAGAAAGTCCGGCGAGATCGTAACAAATCACATTGTTTGTGTAAACAAAAAAACGGTCCTTACCGTTTTAGTCTGTTCTCTCCATCCACCCTACTTCAGAAACTTTCCAACCCAGTAGATTGTGGAAGAAATAAGAAAGAGAGGGAGAAAGTAATCTGTATAGGTTAAAAACCAAAGCTCCCCTTCATACAAAAATCCAAAATAAATACTATCGAAAAGAAATATCGATAGGACAGCTATTCCCATAACCGTAAATGGATCTACTCCTTTGTGTCCATGAAAATAGAACCCGAATCCCACCCCAAATAACAGAACAACCAGCGCATAATGTACGGGCACAGATATCGCGTACGGAAGCATCGTGATGGCACCAAGAGCCGCAACCGAAATAAGCCACGGGATGAATGTGGTGATCGCCACAGAAAAGATGCGTATCGTTCGAGGATCCATATCTTTGTAGTCTACTCTTTCTTCTATACATCTTTCAACTTTGCCATTCAGCTATTTCGAGCAAATAAGTGACGAGTCGAGTGTATATGAAAATCCGACCCGGGCGTGGGGTCGGAGAGTGAGGGTGTTAGCGAGGGCGAATGCGGGGCGTAAGTTCGCCCACGCGCGCGACGAAGTAGTGCTTGGCGCGACTGAACTCGTCCGTCCCGTCCGCCGCGATGGGCGTGAGCCCCCGGGCGAGATAGTTGCCACGGTACTGACGGGGCGCCGTCGGGTCTGGCACAGATGTTAGTCATTATTTTGTAAGATTCTTCGCAGTAGTAAGCGAAGTTTTTTGTTTGAAAAAGTGTTGTGTCTTTTTTGTGCTTCTTTTATGTGTTTTGGATAGCTTTTGTAACT
>Ga0210057_1000593_pt1 | contig 59483 bp, 63 predicted proteins | sample CryGeyCG2114_010_2_FD_183968 | JGI IMG/M metagenome (GOLD analysis project Ga0210057, IMG submission 183968) | Groundwater microbial communities from aquifer - Crystal Geyser CG10_big_fil_rev_8/21/14_0.10 (SPAdes) (version 2) | ecosystem: Environmental > Aquatic > Deep subsurface > Groundwater ...
TTTCGCCAAGAAAGAGGTTCGAAATCCAATGCAATTTTTCCTAATTATTTGCTTTGCCCTACAAAAAGAATTTTTGGTATAATGCCTATATGGAAAATACCTCTCCCAAAAAATTCTTTTTGTATGCCCGCAAGTCCACTGATGTCGAGGATAAGCAGGTTTTGAGTATTGACGCTCAACTTACCGAATTGCACGCCTTTGCAAAAACTGAAGGGTTAAATGTTATTGAGGAGTTGGTGGAAAAACAATCGGCGAAAATTCCAGGGCGTCCGGTGTTCAACAAGATGCTCGATAGGATTGAGAGTGGAGAAGCAAACGGCATCGTCAGTTGGAATCCGGACCGATTGGCGCGCAATTCTGTTGATGGCGGAAAAATAATTTATCTTTTGGACTGCGGGCATTTGGCGATGTTGAAGTTTCCGACATTTTGGGCGGAGAACACAAGCCAAGGAAAATTTATGCTCAACATCGCCTTTGGGCAAAGCAAATACTACATTGATTCGTTGAGCGAAAATGTCCGTAGAGGACTGCGCCAAAAAGTGAGGCGAGGTGAATATCCGGGCCCTGCGCCCATCGGATACTTGAACGACTCAAGAATAAAACTGGTTGTGGTGGACAGGAAAAAAGCCAAAATCATCAAAGCCGCTTTTGAGTTCTATGCCGAGGGCGATAAAACTCTTGAAGATGCGTCTCACTTTTTGGCGCAACAAGGAATAACAACAAAAAGTGGCAAGGTGTGGCATAAAGACCGAGTGAAGTACCTGCTTACCAACCCTTTCTACTACGGACATTTTCGCTACGCCAAAGAAGTACACGAAGGCAAACACGACCCAATCTGTTTCTGCTTTTATTGAGAAAAATCAAAAAATGATTGCGGATATTACAGTAAAGCTCCAGCGACTTTTAGACGGCTATTTAGACCAAGACATAGACAAGGAAGTATATCGTGCCGAAAAGTCTAAATTGCTATCCGAGAAAAAGTCGCTGGAGGAGGAAACATCTCGTAATCAACAAAAGCAGAAATATTGGCTCGAACCGATGGAAAAATGGATAAAGGACGCGGGAAATATGGAAAAAATTGCATTGGATAGCAACCTTTTTGCTAAAAAGGTTGCTGCCAAAGAAATCTTTGGCTCGAACCTCTTTCTTGGCGAAAAAACAGTCCGTCCCGCCGAAGGCGGGACTCCAAATTCGTTTGGAAAATTGGGGGGAAATCAGTGGGACGCGCTTCGCGCGTCCCACGCTTTGGGGTCTTCTGTATCTTTTTCTACAAAACTGGAGCCACCTCGCGGACTTGAACCGCGGACCCACAGTTTACAAAACTGTTGCTCTACCAGCTGAGCTAAGGTGGCCATGTGGGCAGGGAGGGATTTGAACCCCCGTAGACTTTAAGTCGTGAGATTTACAGTCTCATGCAATTGACCACTCTGCCACCTGCCCAAACTTATCCTCTAATTTTTCTTTGACAAAAGCTTATCTACACTTCTATCAGAGATGTCGGGAGAATCTTTTGTCTTTTCAAGATATGTTCCTATCTTATTATCCATTTTAAGCAACACCAGTCTTAATCTTCTAAGCCCTTTATAAAGTAAACTTCGGATTGCATTATCAACTCTTTCAATTGGTAAAGATTTAAGCCAATCCTCAAATCTTACTTCATTTTTATCATTATCCGCCACCCGAGGCACGGCTCTAGAGACTATTAAAACCATTCCAGACAAGGAAATCATTAAAATAATTTGTAGTATAAACTCTAACATTTTTTTATTAAAGCTCTATACGGTAAAAAGTCCCCAGCACCACATTTTCACCAACTTTAGAGATAAGTTCATTAATTAAATCTTTTATATTTTTTGAGTCATCCTTTATATAAGGCTGATCCAAAAATTCTTCACTATTTTCTGCTGGCATAGCTACTAACTGTAAAGCCATATCACGCACCAATTCTTTAAAAGGTTCAGAGTTAGCTACAAAATCCGTTTCACTTCTTAGTTCCACTAAAACACCTACTCTATTATTATGCACATAAGCCTCAATTCTTCCGGCCTTTGTTTCACGACCCTCTCTTTTTTGTGCCTTAATTAAACCCTTTTCTTTAATAATCTTTTGAGCCCTATTAAAATCACCTTGAGCCTCCTCTAAAGCTTTTTTACAATCCATAACTCCCGCCCCTGTTTCATTACGTAATTTAGTAATATCAGCTGAATTTATCATAATTTAAAATAACAATTTTAGCCTATTTCAAAGATACAGAAATTGTATCACGAATTGTTTTAATAATAAATTGAATTGAAGTTTTAGAATTATCATTAGCTATAATTGGATACTTTACATTTCTAGGGTCAGAGTCAGTTGATATTACAGCCAAAACCGGAATATTCGTTATTTTTGCCTCATTGACAGCCGTACTATGTAAGTTTGCATTAACCACAAACAAAGCATCTGGCAAAACATTCATATCCTCAATTCCTCCAAAAATAAAGTCCATCTTTTGCAGCTCTTTTTTCATTTGAGATTGTTCTTTTTTAGTATATTGAGTCAACTTTCCCTCCTCAAAATCTTTTTTTAATTTTGAGTAATAAGCTATCCTTTTTCTAATAACCATAAAGTTTGTTAAAGCTCCTCCCACCCATTTTTGAGTTACATACGGACAATTAAGCTCCAAAGCTAACTCCTTTATATCATCAGCCGCCGAAGGCTGGGTCGCCACAAACAAAATTTTCTTTCCATCTTTCATTAACTTGGCTATAAACTCGCCCGCCTCCTTTAATAAAGAGGTGGTTTTAGAAAGATTAATAATTTCAACCCCATTTCTATTTAACGCAATAAAAGGCTTCATTTTAGGATGAGTTTTTCCTTTTATTCGCCCATAAAAAAGACCAGCCTGAACCATAGCCTCTATTTCAGATGAAATAAGAACATCTTTCTCCTCAAGCTCAATTAAAGTTGTATCTTCTTGTTTTTCTAACATACGCTCCCTATTATAAAGAGAAAATCAAATTAGGTCAACCCTATAGATTATCTTTCTTCTCTAGACTCCTCTATCTCCTTATGATTACCCGACAACAACACTTTAGGCACAATTAATTTCTTTTTTTTATTCCCCTCCTTTATCTCAATTACCTCCGGCCTAGTATAAACCGGATAACTCCCTTTATTTTCCTCCAGCGATTTATAGTCCCCCAAAACTCCCGGCACAAATCTAGCCATTGTATCAATTAAAAGCATGGCCGGAATTTCTCCTCCCATTAACACAAAATCTCCAATAGAAATTTCCTCATCCGCTATATATTGAGCCACCCGCTCATCCACTCCCTCATATTTTCCACAAATTAAAATGACCTGTTCATACTTTGTAAGTCTTAAGGCCTCTTTTTTATTATAAACCTTCCCCCTGGTAGAAAATAAAATAACTCTGTTTTTTTTATTCTTATTTTTTATTTTTTTAACTGCTTTATAAATAGGTTCAAAAGCTAAAACCATACCCGGGCCCCCGCCAAAAGGTTTATCATCAATTCTTTCCTTAGGAGATTTTAAAAAATCTCTCAAATTATGAATTTTAATATTAATTAATTTATTATTTTGTGCCCTTAGAAGCAAAGACTCATTCAAATAAGTCTCTATAGACTTTGGAAAAACCGTTATCACATCAAATAAAATATTATTTTTCTTTTTCATTTTTCTTATTAGGCATAGGCGAGTCAATTAAAGCATTTTGCAAAGCCTTCCTTAAATCACTTATATCTATATTCTTTTTCTCAAAAATTTTTGGTTTACTAAGCTTTTCTTTTACTATGTCCTTAACCGGCAACAACACATCTTTAAGTCTCATCTCACTCCTTCTCTCCACAATATCATTATTGTGTTTTTTATAATCATTATAATCTCCGTCTCTACCAGACTCATCTTTTTTAGACTCTCCCAGCCATCCTCGGGCGATAAACTCCTCAACCGACACTCTATCAGATGCAATTTTCTGACGTGAATTCTCAATAATCACATCTTTATAACTCGTCTCAATTTCTATTGGAGGCATAGTATGAGCTGAAAATGGATTTGAAGCCACCCCATCAACCATCAAACGTATATAAACATGATATTTAGGTAAGTTAACTAAATCAGCCATTGTAAACTCGGGACTAAATTCTTTTTCTAAAAACTCGGCGTCGGTCGCCCCCACTCTAAAAGAAATTAAAGTGCCTACATTACCAAACACAGCCGAACGCACCTCATCCTCAAGTTGATCTATGTACTGGTGAGCCAACGTTAAACTTAAACGATATTTACGCGCCTCCGATAATATAGAGGCAAAAGAATCGGTGGCAAAATTCTGAAACTCATCTACCGATAAAAAGAAATCCTCCCTTTCCTTTTCAAGCACATTTACTCGACTCATAGCCGCTAGTTGTACCCGTGTAATAAGCATAGCCCCAAGTAACGCCGAATTATCCTCTCCAATTCTCCCTTTAGATAAATTAGCAATAAATATTTTTTTATTATCCATAATATCCCTCATATTAATTGAGGAACGAGGTTGACCAATAATATTACGAATTAAAGGATTTGATACAAACTGCCCCACCTTGTTTTGAATAGAAGCCAACGACTCCGTTTCTAGTCTTTGTGTATATTTACCAAATTCATTTATCCAAAACCCCTTAATAACCGGATCCTGTAAATTATCCACTATCTTTTTTCTATATTCCTTATCAGAAAACAGTCTTAAAATTTCAAGCAAAGTTGAATCCGGATATTCCAGTAGTGCCAGCAGTGCATTATTTAAAATATACTCCATTCGAGCCGACCAGGCGTCAACCCATATACGCTTAAAAACACTCATTATGCCCGAAGCCACCAAATGTCTATGCTCCCCCCCAACTCTCTCTAACGGATTAAAGGCAATTGGCCTATCAACATCGGCCGGATTAAAATAGATCACATCATCAATCCTATTTTCTGGGATAAAATCTAAAATTTTCTCGGCAAACTCCCCGTGAGGGTCAATTAATCCCACCCCCCGCCCAGACCTAATATCTTCTATCACCATAGTTTCAAGTAAATTAGTTTTTCCAGAACCGGTTTTACCAATCAAATATACATGCCTTCTTCTATCATCAATTTTTATACCAAACTGCACTTTCCGATTGCGAAAATTAGTCTCTCCAATGGTTGTTATATCGTTATTCATATTTATTTTATTGGAAGTGTTGAAGGTGGCTCCCCTTTCTTAGACGCTAGTCGACGCAGTGACGGCGCCTCAACGCCAGTAATTGGAAAATGAAACATGGTGGCTAATTCCTCGGTTGATAAAATTGGTAATTTTTCTTTATCCGATACATGATTACTAATTCCCAAATATCTATATTTATATCTAAAATACATATTACGTTTACTAGCATTCGTAAACATTTCTTTTATAAAAGGTACAAATCTTCCCAGAGGCTTTGTATACGATGCCAACGTCGGCTTAAAACTATTTAAAGCCGGCGTATTAAACTGATTAAAGTATCCCATAATAGCCGACACATTTAAACGTGTAAAACTATCTCGCCTATCTATATAAATTACCCGCACACTTGTCTCAAAAAATAGTTTTCCAAATTTATTTTCAATAGACTCAATAATACGGCTCTGCCCTTTAGATGTTTTAGCAAAATCTTTATCTTTTTTTTCATCTTTTTCTCCTAATTCATTTTTCCACTCTGGATTTTTAAATAAGGCTAAAGATAAATTAACCAAAAACTCAAACAAGCCTGCAAAAAAACTAAGGAATATATTTTGTTTATCTTTCACTTTCTTTTTTGCTCCTATGAGTTCATCTATTACTTCCTTACCTTGTTTTTCTAAATCCTGCCCAGTCACCTTTCCAGCCGGACTAAAAACAAACTGCATTAAAACATATTCATCGGGATTAAGCCTAGACATAACCTCGGCTAGTGAGGCCACCGGATCAATTCTTCTTTCATCAATCGTTTCCTCAAAATCCGGATAGGTTTTTATTGGATAAACATTATCTTTAACAAACCCAAATTCCGCTCCCCACATATCATAAGTAGAATTTGGCATAGTTTCAGGCAATCTTTCCATATAATCCTCCACCTGTGTTATTTCTGCATTTGGAAATTGTGAATAAATAGATGACTCAATTAAATTTTGATATTTCTTAGAAGTTCTAACATAAAAGTGCATACCCCGATCAAACCCAACAATCTCAAAAGACACCCACTCATCTATATCTCCATCAAACCATTTGGCCAAAAATTTTTTAAATCTCCCAAATGAATATATAGAATATAAACTAGCAAATACCTGTTCCATTGCTTTAGGAGTTTTTAAAACCTCGTCCGGCACAAATAACTCTAGAGTTATCCATTCCATCTTTTTTATTTTATTAATTCTAATAAATATCAGCCATTGATCACGTAATATTAAAAACAAAATAATTGGCAATAAAAACCACCAAGTATAAGACCAAGCCATATAAATATTATTTAAAACAATGTCTATAATATATAAAATAATTTCCATATATCTCTATAAAAGTATACCCTGTTAGAAAATTTTCTAACAGGGTATACTTTTTAAATATTATTTATCTTAAGCTAATAAATAATCTCCCTTACCGTCTTTCTTAAACATTTCTTTGTCCTGTAAATGTAAAAGAATAGTATTTTTCTTAAACATTCTTTGCTGACTTACTAAATCAATAATTTTATTAGCCGGCAATTTTCCATGCTTTGATAAAGTATTTTTTATCAAAGATTTTATATTACCTATCTCATATCCAAATTCAGTTAAACCATACATTCCCCGACCCACTAAAACAAACCTCTTATCTTTTATAAGTTCATTGTGCACCGTTGGCGTAAATACTTTTTTCTTTTTGGCATGCACACTGGAAATATGAGAAGCAATCTCCTCAAAATGTAATGGCTTACTAGCTTTTTTTAAAACTAAATAAGACCAATCGCGAATAGTACTTGGGTTAACCTCGGGCCAAACCGACAACCCCCGATCGCCATAGGGGCTAACAGTAAATTTTTTTGAAACTGCTAAATAGTTTAAACCTACATTTGAATCAATTGTATGAACTTTTGTCAAATCATTAAATATAGAATCAAATTTTCCGCCTGTTACCACCTCCTCCTTTTTATTTTTTAAAACCGAGGCAAATTTAATGACAAAATCTTTAGCTTTTTTTAACGCATTATCATTGTTATACCAAAAAGCATAGAAATGATTATTATCCGGCTGATATCCAAATCTTTTAGATGCCTCTCTTAAAAAAGACAAATGAGAAAGCCATACCTCACCCGATAATTTATTTTTCATATCATCATATAAATCATTTTCAAGCGATACTCCACCCTTACTAGTTAAATATAAATTAACCTCATTTAATATTTCATTCACCTCCGAACTAGCCGCTACCGCCATACGCGCATCAGCCAAAGCTAAAGACTCAATCTGACGAATACGTTCACGAGTTACGCCATACTTATCTCCAATTGCCTGAAGCGTCATGGGCTTACTAGCCGAAGCTAAACCAAAACGATTTATTAAAACGTCTTTTTTACGGCTTTCAAGACCATTTAAGATATTGGCTATAACCACATTAATTTTTTCCATAGTTAAGTTTTTATATAACTTAAATTATAAGTTGTAATAAAGAGTACCATAAATCATCTATGGTTGTCAATATATTAAAATTGACTCATAACACCTCCTCCCAACACCTTACCCGACTCATTATAAAACACCGCCGACTGACCCAAAGAAACGCCTGCTATAGGTTTATTAAAATACAATTTATACCTTCCATTTTCTTTATCTATAAAAGCTTTTACTAATTTTTGTCTATACCTAATCCTGACCAAAACATTAGCTGGTAAATCCTTCGATATTATAACCTCGCTTAAATAAACCTCTTTAATTTTAAAATTATCTTGATTTTTGGCTACTATCACTAAATTTTTTTCTAAATTACGGTCTACCAAATAATATGGCTCTCCGCCTCCAAACACCCCAATCCCTTTTCTCTGTCCATTTGTATAATACAAAGCTCCTCTATGTCTGCCCACTATATTATTATAAATATCAACTACATCTCCCTCGCAAGGCTTAATATACTCCTCCAAAAATTTTTGAAAATCCACCTTGCCCACAAAGCATAAACCCTGACTATCCGGTTTTTCTGCATTCGGCAAATTATATTTTTTAGCTAATTTTCTCACCTCACTTTTTTTATACTCTCCAACCGGCCATAAACTTTTTTCTAAAATATCACTCCCCAAAGTCCATAGAAAATAACTCTGATCTTTACTTTCATCTACCGCCGACCTTAAACTAAAACTTCCATTAGAATTTTTAATTTTTCGCGCGTAGTGTCCTGTGGCTACAAAATCAGCCCCTCTTTCTATAGCCTTATTATAAAAAACCCCAAACTTTATTTCTTTATTACACATTACATCGGGATTAGGGGTAATCCCTTTTTTATATCCCTCAATCATATAATCAAAAACTAAACGCTTATAATCATCTTTTAAATCCCAAATATCAAAAGGTATACCTAAACAAGAAGCCACCCGCTCCGCCTCCAATTTATCAACTGAAGCAGTACAAAATTCTCTATTTTCATCAAAACAAACCAAATGCACCCCGACCACCTTATATCCTTGATCCAAAAGTAAAGCCGCCGATACAGCCGAATCCACTCCCCCACTTAAACCTACATATACAGTTTTTCTCTCATTTGACATATTTATAAAATAATATATTAAAAAAATAACCCTGTAAAGCTTTTTTATTTTTACATCCATTCTGCTAATATCAAATTAATGATCGGCATATTCTCATACCACAAACCAAAAGGTATAACCTCCGCTCAATTTTTAAATAAAATAAAAAAAGACTTAAATACTAAAGAAAAAATAGGGCACGGAGGCACTCTAGATAAATTTGCCGAAGGTGTTTTAGTAGTCGCTATTGGCCAAGAATACACCAAACAACTAACCCCTATTCTCAAAAATTCAACCAAAGAATACGAGGCTGAAATAAAACTGGGAGTAAATAGCACCACCTGCGACTCCGAAGGAGAAATGGAAAATATATCCGACAAAAAACCAACCCTCAAAGAAATAAAAGAAGTTATAAAAAAATTTCCTCTCAACAAATCATTCACTCAAACCTCTCCCCTCTACTCCGCTAAAAAAATAAAAGGCGTTAGACAAAGCGATTTAATGAGAGTCAGTAAAATATTTGAGCCCAAAAAATCACTCGTTACCTTACACAGTATAGAAATACAAGACTATAATTACCCAATTCTTAAAATTAAAATAACCACCTCATCCGGTTTCTATGTTAGGTCTTTAGCTAGAGATTTAGGAGAAAAACTTCAAACCGGTGCCTATCTTATCAATCTTAAACGCACTAAAATAATTACAGAAAATAAAATATATAAATAAAAAATCTTATCTATAATAAGGCCATCTTTCAAGCCTTAGAAACGTACTCTCCTCTTTCGGTATTCACAATTATTTTATCTCCCGTCTCAATAAACATCGGTACCGATATAACGGCCCCTGTTTCTATTTTTACCTGTTTTGTGCCCCCGGCCGCTGTTGCACTTTTTATTACTGGTGGTGCCTCAACCACCTCGTACTCTACTTTTATCGGCAATGTAATACCAATAATATCCCCTTCATAAACCAAAGTCTCAACCTCCATTTTATTTTTTAAATACAAAGCATAATCAGACAACACCTCCGAAGACAAAGAAAATCTATCAGCCGGATTTCCTGTTTCATGAAAAAAATACTCACCTCCTCTTTCATATATAAATATAGCGCTAGATTTTTCAATATCTGCCTCCTCTATACCGCTACTAGAAACCATAGTTTCATCCTTAACCTTTCTAGTCTTAAGGTTTTTCAGTCTAAGCCTAATTACCGCTTTTCTTTGTTGCATGGCCGAATGCTCTCTATCAACCACTCTATATGGCTCGCCCTCTAACACAACATAAGCCCCCTTTTTAATATCATTCAATGAAATAGTACTCATAAAACTCATTCTAATAAGAATGTCTGTAGCAAGTCAAATAAAAAAGTCTCGGGGCAAACCCGAAACTTTTTTATTTTTATAAGTTGAGATCAGCTACAGCTTTATCAACATCAGATCCCATTGAATCCTCACGCCTTACTCTAGTTGAACCTTCTGGCTCAACAATTTTTAAATTAACACGAGAGTTATTTTTCACCCCAACTATACGAAGTAGTGAACGAATAGCCTTAGCGGTTGCCCCTTGACGGCCCACCACCTGTCCCATGTCTTTTTGATTAACGTGAAGCTCAAGTAGAACTCCCATCTCGTCAACTTTGCGCTCAATCTTAACATCGTCAGGATTATCCACAATAGATTTAACAAGAAACTCTAAAAAGTCTTTGTCCTTTTCCATTTATATCAATACAGTTTTACTTAAAAAATTCAGCCGACCTTTTTATAAATTACAGCAAAAAAAAATTTAAAAGTCAACCCAGTTAAATAAAATCTTAGATTTTAATTTTGATTTTTCAAAATTATTTAACAGGGTCAATTTACTCCTCTTTTTTTTCCTCCTCCTCTACTTTTACCTCAACCTCTACCTCCTTTTGAGCCTGCAAAACCGCTTCTGCTTTAGCTTTTTCTTCTTTTTCAATATGCTTCTTTCTTCTACGAGTTGAGTGGCTCTTTACCTTTGCGTTTAGAATTACAGATTCAGATACCAATAAATTATGCACAGTCTCAGTTGGTTTGGCCCCATTTTTTATCCAATAATTCACCCTTTCTCCCTCAATTTTTTTCTCTTTAGAATGTGGGTTAAAAAAACCTAAATCCTCAACAAAACCTCCATTGGCCTTTGATTTTTTTTCCGCCACCACAATTCTATAAGACGGCTGTTTCTTTTTTCCAATTCTTTTTAATTTTATAGCTAACATATAAGTTTAAACAGTATACAAGAATTAATAAAAAACGCAAGTTTCTAGCCAGTCATTTTCATAGACACAACCTTTGAAGCTCCATCCTCGCCTAGTGTCACCCCATAAAGCACATCCGCCGACTCCATAGTGGCTCTATTATGCGTCACAATTATAAACTGCACCTCCTTTGAAAACTCCTGCACCATATTCGAAAACCTACCCGCATTTCTCTCATCAAGTGGCGCATCTATTTCGTCTAATACCAAAAATGGAGGTGGCGAAACCGATATTAAGGCAAATAAAGCCGCTATTGAAACCAGACTTCTCTCACCACCCGACAAAACATCAAGTCCTGATACTTTTTTCTTGGGTAACGTTAACTCAATCTCTACCCCAGCCTCTATATCGTTTAATTTTTTTGGCACTATCACCTCTATATTTTCCCCTCCCTCCTCCTCTATTTTTTTAATTTCAACTTTTTGCTTTATAAGTTTGGCTTTTCCTCCCTTAAACATTAAAGAAAAAAACTTATCAAATTCTAAACTTATTTTAGATAAAGCCTCGTTAAATTCCTCATGAATTTTTTCTGACAACTCTAAAATTACCGACTCTAAATCGGCTACCGCTTTTTCTAAATCAGCTAATTGATCCTTTAAAAAATTAAACCTTTCTTCGGTCTCCTTTGCCTCTTTGACCAACGCCTCATCCACCTCACCCATAGCCGATAACTGCCCTCGCAGTCTAAATATTTTTGACTCAATTTCATTTAATTCCGATTCCGATAACTTATCTTTTTTTATATTTAAAAAATCATCCCACTTTCTACCAGCCTGACGCACCTGATCCTTTAAATCATTTATCTTAAAAGACCACCTTTCTTTTTCAAGCTTTAATCTGTCCTGCTTTTCTACAAAAGAACCTATCTCGCTTTTTTTTGACTCAACCAAAGAAAAAGCCTTCCTAAAAATAGTGGTAAAACTCTCTAATTTTTTTTCCAGTTCTTTCTCCTCTTTTAAAATAAAATCAAATTCCTTTTTCTCTTTTCTTAAATTATTTAAAATTTTTTCCTCCTGTTCTCTTAATTCATTTACATTATTATCCTTATTAGATTCCTTAAAAACAGAATCCCCTAAAGAAATAATTCTCTTTAAAAATAAATTTAAAGCCTCTAAATCTTTTAATCCCATCAGTCTCTTAGCCTCAGTATAAATATCCTTAAAATAAGTTGTTGCTTCTTTAAAATCAGTTTCGGTATTTTCTGGTGAATCCCTTTCTTTAAGAGCGATTTTAATTTTTAAGTCAGACAAAAAGCCCTCTATTTCCCTAATAGCAGACTCTGTAATCGTTTTTTTACTACGCACTTTATTTAAATTACTTCTATTTTCCGGTTCAGATTTTTCTATTTTTAAAAGACTCTCTTCTAAATCTTTTAATTCTCTTTTTGCCTTAGAAATATTATTATCTAACTCACTTATCAAAGGATCCACCGCTAAATATGCCTCCGTTAAAAAAGAAGCTTTTGAACCAAAATAATCATTTTCTAAACCAATCAATTCCCTTTCTAACTCCTCTCTTTTTTCCCATTTAGATGTTTGTCTCCTCAGTAATTTTAAATGAGGCTCTATCTCGGCTATCAAAGAACTAGTCTTTTCTAAATTTATTGTTGTATTTTTAAGCTTTCTCTCAGCCTCATGTTTTTTTATACGAAATTCTCTTAAACCTAAAATTTCCTCTATCATCTCTCGTCTATCAAGCGGTGTCGCCTTTATAAATAAATCACTATTACCCTGTGAAACTACTATTAAACCTTTGGTTCCTAGCCTAGATTGACTTAGTAATTCAATTAAATCTTTAAGTCGTACCTCGCTTTTATTTATATAATAAAAAGAAGTCCCATCTCTATATACCTCTCTTTTTATCTCAACCTCATCAAAATGGAGTGGAAATATTTTTTTTGTATTATCAAAAAATAAAGCCGCACTCGCCATACCCGACTTACTTTTTCCACTACTTCCTCCAAATATTAAATCAGTTGTTGTTCCACCTCGCAATTGTTTTGCATCTCTCTCTCCGAGTAGCCATCGTATGGCGTCAATAATATTACTTTTTCCAGAACCATTTGGCCCAACTATCGCCGTTACTCCCTTAGGAAATTCCAAAACGACTCTTTTTGCAAAAGACTTAAATCCATTTAATTCCAAACGCTTTAATAGCATTTATTCATTATAATAAAATTTTCACTCTACTTGAAGTTTTTCAAGTGCCTTTTGCGCTGCCTCTGTCTCCGCCTCCTGTTTTGAAGGCCCCGAACCCTCTCCTAATTTATTATCACCCGCAAACACAGCCACCACAAAAACTTTATCGTGGTCAGGTCCTATCTCCCGCGTTACCTCATACTGTGGCGTCTGTTTATTTTTATTTTGAATTATTTCCTGCAGTAAACTTTTAGCATCTTTATATAATCTTTTTTCTAGTACTCTTGGTAAATGAGGCATTACAAAAGCATCAATAAAATCAAAAGCTGACTCTACTCCTCTATCTAAATAAATAGCTCCGATTAAGGCCTCAACCGCATTAGTCATAATAAAAGAACGCGCTCTTCCTCTATCTTTAGACTCTCCCTTTGATAAAAATAAATATCTTTCCAAATCTAATTCATCGGCTATGGTCGCCAGCATTAAAGAATTTACCAAAGCCGCCCTAATACTCGTGAGTTTTCCCTCATCGTCGTTAGGATAATCACGAAACAAGTTTCGTGTTACCCCAAGCTCTAAAACCGCATCTCCTAAAAACTCTAAACGTTCATTATGATTAAAAGCCCAATCCGGATTTTCATTTAAATAAGACCTATGCGTTAAGGCCTCTTTTAATAAGCTATTATTTAAAAAAATATAACTAATTCTCTTTTCTAATTGTTTTAAACTAAGATCACTGTCTATCATCATTTTTTTGTTCCTCGGAATTCAACTCTCTAAATACAGTTCCTAAGACTCCGTTTATAAACTTGCCCGAATTAGGCCCTCCATAATTTTTGGCAATCTCCACCGCTTCATTTATTGCTACCTTACTTGGCACCTCATCTTTATCGGCAAAAATAAGCTCATATAAACCAAGTCTTAAAACATTTCTATCAATAATTGGAATACGATCAATTGGCCATTCCGGTGCCGCTTTTTCAATAATCGGGTCAATTTTATCTAGATTTTCAACTACACCTTTAGCTAAATTCCACGCAAATTCAGGCTCATCAACGCCCGGCGCATAATCCTCTATATTACGTTCTAGTACTTTAATAAAGTCACGCTTCTTCTCATAAAAATCCCACTCATACAGAGTCTGAAGCACTACTGATCGTAAAAGGTGTCTAGTTGCCATTTTATTGGGTTAAAGTACGAAAATTTTATTTTACTCCACATTGCTTGCAAACCACATGCGGGCTCTTCGGTCCGCTACATTTTTTGCAAACATCCATTCGGAAATCCGAGATGCCTTGATTAGCTCTTCGTCTTCCCACCTTACTTTTTGAATGTCGTTTCTTTGGATTAGGCATAATACAAATAATCCTAACAACAAAATACTAATACGTCAATTATAACTCAAAAAAGAAATTTTTCAATAAAACTCTTCCTGTGTATATCTAAAGCCCCATATTTTACTATAACCTCTATATGTTTTTTTGTTCCATAACCTACATGACTCTCAAAACCGTATTTTCTAAAAACCCTACTAACTCTCCTCATATATCTATCTCTATAAACTTTGGCCACAATTGATGCTAATGACACGGCTGGAAAATTCTCATCCGCCTTTATATACGACTCAAACTCAAAACCTTTAATTTTTATCCCTTTATCCACCACCAGCCTATATTTATCAAAAACTTTACTATTAATTTTTTTAACCACTCTTAACGCCCCTAAATTAACAGCTCCCGTTACATTTAATCTATCAACTATTTTTGGCGAAACAAAAGAAATCGCATATCTAATCTTTTTTTCTTTTATAAAAGAAAACCATTCCTCTCTTTGCTTTAAAGATAACTTCTTTGAATCTCTTAACAGCCCCTTAAATTTATATTTAAAATTTAACGGCACAAAAACAGCCCCCACCACGACCGGCCCGGCCAAAGCCCCTCTCCCCACCTCATCAACACCCACCATATACTTCATATAAATAGTCTAAACAAAAACTCCCGCGATTAATAGCGAAAGTCTTTGTTTGGGTTAATATGAGTTTTTAATACCTTTTACATTCCGCTACAAACTAAGTGCAAAGCACTAACAGTTGTAACACAAATGTTTTGAGTTCTAAACTCATGTAAACAAGTATAACACAAGCCCAAAACTCGTCAATCAGGCTGTGGAAAACCAAAAAACAAGTCAAAAATTTGTTCTTACTAAAAACCCAACTATAATATAAGAACTATATGCCCGAAAATAATCTTATACATCTCCACACTCATTCCCATTATTCTCTTCTGGACGGACTAGCCAAAATAGACGACCTTTTAGACAGAGCCGAGGAACTTGGTATGAAATCTCTTGCCCTAACCGACCACGGCAATCTTCATGGTGCCATTGAATTTTATAAAAAAGCTAAAAAAAGAAATATTAAACCAATTCTCGGAGTTGAGGCCTACCTCGCTCCAGGCGCAAGAGGCGATAAAAATCCCAACGGCCCTAAATATTTTCATCAGCTCTTATTAGCCGAAAATGAAACTGGCTGGAAAAATCTTATTAAACTGGTCTCTATCGCCAATCTTGAAGGCTTCTACTACAAACCAAGAATAGATATAGAAATTCTCAAAAAATACCACGAAGGTCTAATCGGCACCTCCTCTTGTCTAGCCGGCATCATTCCTCAATTAATTATTCAAAATAAAACCGAAGAGGCTTTTGATACTTTAAAAAAATTTAAAAATATATTTAAAGAAGAAAATTTTTTTCTTGAACTTCAACATCATCCTAATATACCCGAACAAATAAAAGTTAATAGTCTACTTAAAAACTTCAGCCAAAAATCAAACACTCCCCTTATAGTTACGCAAGACATTCACTATGTCAAAAAAGCCGACGCCGAGTATCACGATATTCTTCTGGCTGTTCAAACCGGCAATAAAGTCGCCGACGAAGACAGAATGACTCTTAAGATGGATGATTTCTCTATGACTAGTGAAGCTGAACTTGAAGAACACTTTAAAGACACTCCTGAAGTATTTATAAATACGCACAAAATCGCCGACAGATGTAATGTGAAAATAGAGTTAGGTGAAATAAAATTACCTAAATTTCCTCTGCCTGAAAATTTCAATGACGATTTTTCTTATCTAAATCATCTGGCTAGAAAAATGGTTCACGATAGATATAAAGAAATAACTACCGATATTCAAAAAAGATTAGATTATGAACTTGATGTTATTAAACAAACTGGCTACGCCGGCTATTTTCTTATCGTTCAAGATTTTATCAACTGGGCCAAAAACAGAGGCATAGCTGTCGGGCCAGGCCGTGGCAGTGCCGCCGGCTCCCTGGTTGCCTACTCCTTAAAAATAACCGATATTGACCCCTTAAAATATGATCTTTTATTTGAAAGATTTTTAAATCCGGAACGTATTCAAATGCCCGATATTGATATTGATTTTGCCGATACCAGACGTGATGAAGTTTTAAGTTATGTTAGAGAAAAATATGGCGCAGGTCATGTTGCCCAAATTATAACCTTCGGAACCATGGCCGCCCGCGCCGCCATTCGTGACGCCGGTCGCGCTCTAGGATTACCTTATAGCTTATGCGATAAAATTGCCAAACTAATTCCTTTTAATACTAAATTAAAAGATGCCCTTAAAAACGTCTCCGATCTTAAACAGCTCTACCAAACAGATCAAGACGCTAAAAAAGTTTTAGACGCCGCCCTCCATTTAGAAGGTGTGGCCCGCCATGCCTCTATTCACGCCTGTGGCACTGTGATTGCTCCAAACGCTTTAACCGAATATGTCCCCATCCAAAGAGCCCCCCAAGACGAAAATACTATTATTACTCAATTTGAAATGCATGCTATTGAGGATTTAGGATTATTAAAAATGGATTTTTTAGGACTCAAAAACCTTTCCATTATAGAAAACACCGTTAATTTAATTAAAGAATATAAAAATATAGATTTAGATATTTCAAAACTTGAACTAAACGACCACCAAACCTATAAACTTCTTCAAGACGGTGATACTACTGGAGTTTTTCAATTTGAATCAACTGGTATGAGAAGATACATGAAAGAATTAAAACCAACCGAATTTGAGGACCTTATCGCCATGGTCTCACTCTATCGCCCGGGCCCAATAGAACTTATCCCAACTTATATAAATAGAAAACACGGCCAAGAAAAAGTTGTTTATCTTCATGAAAAACTTGAACCGATATTAAAAAATACCTACGGGGTCGGTGTTTATCAAGAACAAATGATGCGCATCGCCCGAGATTTAGGTGGTTTTTCTTTAGGCGAAGCCGATATTTTAAGAAAAGCTATTGGTAAAAAAATTGAACATCTTTTAGCCGAACAAAAAGTAAAACTTATTAAAGGTATGCAAGAAAATGGTATTGATGAAAAAACTGCCAAACAAATTTGGGAACTTTTTCCCCCATTTGCGAGGTATGGATTTAATCGTTCCCACGCCGCCTGTTACGCCCTTATCGGCTATCAAACCGCCTATTTAAGAGCTCACTACAAAACAGAATTTGGAACCTCTCTTTTAAATGCCGATCTTCACGACATAGAAAGACTCTCTTTTTTAATAACCGAGGCTAAAAAGACTGGTTTAAAAGTCTATGGCCCAGATATAAATAAAAGCGAATCATTATTTACTCCGGAAGAAAATGGTATAAGATTTGGTTTGGTTGCTATAAAAAACGTTGGCCAAGCCATCACCGAATCCATTGTTGCAGAAAGAGCTAAATCTGGTTCTTTTAAAAATTTCACCGACTTATTAACTCGCGTTAAACACAAAGACCTAAACAAAAAATCCCTAGAAAGCCTCATCAAAGCCGGCGCCCTAGACTCACTCAATATAGAAAGAGGTCAGGCTCTTCATAATATAGATAATATTATTGGCTATGTAAGTAACCTAAGAAAAAACGGCGTTGACGGTCATCAATCACTTTTTAAACAAACCGACACCTTAAACACCCTAAAACTAGAACCGTCTAGCGAAGCCTCTAAAAAAGATACTCTTACTTGGGAAAAAGAACTTATTGGTTTTTATGTATCAGACCATCCTTTAATTCATCTAGAAGACAAACTTAAAAAATACGACGTCAAACCAATTAGTTTTGCCTTAAACAATAAAAATGAAAAACTAATTTTCAGAATTGCCGGTACTATAACCAGTCTTAAAAAACACATTACCAAAAAAGGCCAACCCATGATGTTTGTCACCCTAGAAGACGAAGAAAATTCTATTGAAATGCTAGTTTTTTCCGAACCCATAATCAAAAAACCGGATATGTGGAAAGATAATAATATCGTTATTTTAGAAGGCCGAATGTCTCATAAAGACAACAACCCAAAATTTATAGTTGACCGCGCCGGCGAGTTATAATAATCCCAGTATTTATAAAAACAATTGGTTAGGTTCTTAAAAACAAAGGAGGCTAATCAGCCAAAAGCCTCTTTGACACCGTTAGGCGACTATTGTTTTTAGGGTTCTAAACACCCTGTTTTTATAAATTATAGAGGGTATATAAGTCATTAAATAATCTGGTATTATATTGCCGAAAACTAAGTTTCTCTGTATAGTTATAAATATGAAAAAAGCTTCAGACAATATAGACAAAATAAGACACTCTCTCTCCCACCTATTAGCCATTGCTATATTAGAGAAATACCCTAACGCCAAATTAGGCATCGGCCCAACTATAGAAAATGGATTTTATTATGATTTTTTACTCCCTGAAAAAATATCCGACTCCGACCTCCCTAAAATTCAAAAAAGAATTATTGAACTCATAAAACAAAATCTAGATTTTAAAATAAAAAAAGTTACTCCCTCCGAAGCTAAAAAAACTCTCAAAAATCAACCATTCAAACACGAACTCATAGATCAATTAAAAAAGGATAAAAAAGATATAACTCTATATACCACCGGCCATATTTTTACCGACCTCTGTGCCGGCCCACACGTTAAAAATACCAAAGAAATAAACGAGGAAGCCTTTAGTCTCCAAAAAATAGCCGGCTCATACTGGCAAGGAGATGAGCAAAGAGCCATGTTAACTCGTATATACGGCTTAGCTTTTAATACTAAAGAAGAACTTGATTTATACAAACAAATGCTTATTGAAGCCACCAAAAGAGATCATCGTAAATTAGGTCAAGAACTAGATCTTTTTACCTTCTCGCCCTTAGTCGGTTCCGGCCTTCCTCTTTTTACCCCTAAAGGCACCATACTGCGCGAAACCTTACAAAAATTTGTCAACGAACTTCAAGAACCCTTAGGCTATCAAAGAGTTACCACTCCCCACCTAACTAAACCAGAACTATATAAAGTTTCCGGTCATTTTGACAAATTTAAAGAAGATTTATTTCACGTTAAAGGTAAAGGTAATAACGACAACTACGATATAAAACCAATGAATTGCCCTCATCATACTCAAATTTTTGCCAGTCACCTCAGGAGCTATAAAGAACTTCCACTAAGACTGTCCGAATTTGGAGTCGTGTATCGCAACGAAAAACCAGGTGAACTCCAGGGTCTTTCCAGAGTTTTGTCAATTACTCAAGACGATGGCCATGTTTTCTGTAGTGAAAATCAAATCGCAAGCGAAATAATCAATATGTTTAAAGTTATTAAAAAAATATATGAAACATTTCAAATGCCTCTTGAAACTCATCTCTCTGTCCACGACTCCAAAGACTTTAGTCAATACCTTGGTGAAAAGAAAGTATGGGATAAATCTATAAATATCTTAAAAAAAACTCTCAAAGAAAACAAAACAGACTTCACTGTAGATGAAGGCGAGGCTGCTTTCTATGGACCTAAAATAGATTTTACAGCCAGTGATAGCTTGGGCCGAAAATGGCAAGTCGCCACTATTCAAGTAGATTTTAATATGCCCAAAAGATTTGAACTTTCCTACATAGATGAAAAAGGCAATAAACAAACTCCCGTTATGATCCACCGCGCTTTTCTAGGTTCTCTAGAAAGATTTATGTCTATTATGATAGAACATTTTGCCGGCGCTTTTCCTATCTGGTTATCACCCGAACAAATTCGTATTATTTCTGTTAACGATAAAGTTTCAACTTATACGGATAAAATAAAGCAAACCTTAAAAGCAAATAATATTAGAGTTGAAATAGACAAATCAAACGAAACTCTAGGGAAAAAAATCAGAAATGCCGAGATAGCCAAAGTTCCATATACTTTAATTATCGGCGATAAAGAAAAGCAAGCCAACAACATATCTATTAGAAGTTATAAAAAAGGCGATCTTGGAATAAATAATCTAGACGACTTTATAAAACAAATAACCGAAGACATAAGTAAAAGAAAATAGGAGTCATAAAATTCCTATTTTAAAATATGAGTAAACCAAAAATAATAGTTATAGTCGGCCAAACCGCCTCTGGCAAATCAGATCTAGCTGTTCAGATAGCCAAAAAATATAACGGCGAAATTATCTCCGCCGACTCTCGTCAAGTTTATAAAGGCCTAAATATAGGCACCGGCAAAATAACTAAACCAGAAATGCAAGGCATTCCCCACCATCTTTTAGATATTTTAAGCCCTCAAAAAATATTTACTGCCCAAAATTTTAAAATTAAAGCCAACAAAGCTATCCAAAATATAATTAAAAAAAATAAACTCCCCATAATAGCCGGAGGCACCGCTTTTTATATAGACACACTTCTATATAATATAAGTCTTCCAAAAATAAAAGCTAATCCAAAACTCAGAAAAGAATTATCTCAAAAAACCACCACCGAACTATTTAAAATCCTTAAACAAAAAGATAAAGAGAGATCTAAAACTATAGACCCAAACAATCCCCACCGACTTATCAGAGCCTTAGAAATTATAGAAGCCACTAATCAACCCATACCTAAAACAACTAAAAAAGAAAAATACAACTCTCTAAAAATTGGTATTCAAATCAATCAAGAAAATCTTATAAAAAATATTAATCAAAGACTAAACAAACGAATTAAACAAGGTCTAATAAAAGAAGTTCAAAATCTTCATAATAAAAGCCTGCCTGCCGGTAGGCAGGGACTTTCCTATAAAAGAATGGAGGAGTTAGGCTTAGAATACAAATACATAGCCAAGTTTCTAAAAAAAGAAATGACTGAACAAGAAATGATAAAAAAATTACAAACCGAAATATATAAGTTTGCCAAACGCCAAATGACCTGGTGGAAAAAAGACAAAGATATTCACTGGATAAAAACCCAAAAAGAAGCAGAAAAAATGATAAAAAAATTTTAATATAAAGAAATTATTTTATTTCTCCTTTAAAAATTTCCTCTAACTTTAAAGGATCCCCCTTTCCTTTAAGCTCCTTCATGGCTTGCCCTACTAAAAACTTTATAGCCTTCTCTTTGCCATTTTTATAATCCTCTACTACTGCATTATTTAAAGAAATAATTTTTTTAACTGTCGTCAATAATTCCCCTTCATCACTCACTTGCTCAAGCCCCTCCTCTTTTACAATAGCCACCGGATCAGACCCATCTTTAAACATGCGAAGTAATACATTTTTAGCTACTCTACTTCCAATAACATTTTTTTCAATCAATAAAATTAAATCCACAAAATTTTCTGGAGTTATTTTTAATTCCTCAAAAGAAATATTTTGAGACTTCATTAAACCCCTTAAATCACTCACTAAATAATTATAAAGACTAGAAAAACTGGCTTGTACAAAATCTGCTTTTAATTCACTAGCCGTCTGCTCAAAATAATTAGCCAAATCTCTATCAAACACCAACACCTCAACCTGGTCAGAGCTTAAACCATATTCCTCTATAAATCTTTTACGTTTTTCAGAAGGTAATTCCGGTATATCATTTTTTAAACGTTCAATCTCAAAATCTCTCAAATCAAATTCCGGTAAATCAGGTTCCGGAAAATATCTATAATCATGCGCATCCTCTTTTTTTCTTTGGGCTACAGTCTTATTTTTTATCTCATCCCACCCGCGAGTCTCTTGAATAACTTTTTCAGATTGTTCAAGTAAAGCTTTATGACGCTCTATCTCATAATTAATAGACTTTTCAACCGCTCTAAATGAGTTTAAATTTTTTATCTCAACCTTCGTTCCAAATTCTTTAAAATCCTCTGGCATTATAGACACATTAACCTCGCATCTCATCTCTCCTTTTTCCATATTTGCATCAGACACACCTAAATATCTCAAAATCAACTGCAATTCCTCACAAAAACGACGAGCCTCAATACCCGACTCTATTACCGGCTCTGTCACCAGCTCCATTAAAGGCACTCCTGATCTATTAAAATTAACTAAAGTATAATCTCCCTCATGAATAGATGTGCCCGTATCTTCCTCTAAATGCCCATGATCAATCGCTATTTTTTTTTCATCAACCTCAACATACCCCCCAAATATAAATGGATCAGGTTGACTGGTTATCTGATATCCTTTTGGTAAATCAGGATAAAAATAATTTTTACGAGAAAATTTTGTTTTGTCCGCCAATCTTCCATGCAAGGCAAAATTTATCTTAATCATAGATTCTATTGGCTTTCTATTTGCAACCGGCAACGTCCCCGGATGAGCTAAACAAACCGGACATACATTTACATTAACCCCTACTTCATCTGGATTATTTAAACACCCACAAAACATCTTACGCTCTGATTTAAGTTCCGCATGCACCTCCATGCCTATCACTGCTTTATATTTCATAAGTTTTACTTAATATACCAAAAACTTAGGCTAAAATCTAATTTTATATAAAACGAAAAAAGCCGTTCAAGGCCCTCACCTCCTTAAAACGACTTTTCGTAACCTTATTATACCAAATCTAAAAATAATGTTATCCCCAAAGATTATTCAACCGTTACACCCATATTGCGCGCCGTCCCCTCAATAATTTTCATAGCCTGCTCAATATCATTAGCATTCAAATCATTCATTTTCTTTTCGGCTATCTCACGCACTTGAGCCTTTGTAAGATTGCCTACTTTCTTTTTTAAAGCACTGCCAGAACCCTTAGTAATTTGCACCATCTTTTTAATTAAAGCCGAAGCGGGTGATGTTTTTAAAATAAAATCAAAAGTTCTATCCTCATATATCGTAATCACAGCTGGCACCACATCCCCCTTCATCTCTTTTGTTTTATCATTAAATTGACTACAAAAATCTCCTATATTTATACCTTGTGGTCCAAGTGCTGTCCCAACTGGCGGAGCTGGCGTGGCCTTACCTGCCTCAATTTGTATTTTTACTTGTATTTTAATTTTTTTTGCCATAAATGCAATAATACTTAAATTTTAGAAACTTGCAAGGAATCCAGTTCAACCGAAGTATCTCTTCCAAAAATAGGAACCAGTATTTTAATCTTGCCTTTTTCTTCATCTATTTCTTCCACCTTTCCCTCATAATCCTTAAACGGACCGTCTGTAATTTTTATAACCTCCCCAATAGATAAATCAACTCTAAATTTAGCCGAGTCATCATCCATTCTGCCCAGTAATAAATCAATTTCACTTTTTGAAAGTGGAGTTGGTTTAGTAGAATCAGACCCCACAAAGCCGGTTACCCGAGGAGTATTACGGACTACATACCAAGAATCTTCAGATAAAATCATATCTACCAACACATATCCAGGGTATATCTTTTCCTCCACCTCCTGCCTTCTCCCATTTTTAATCTTTATACGAGATTCTTTAGGTACAATCACTTTAAAAATTTTATCATTCATAAATAGAGAATCAACCCGCTGTTTTAAATAACGCGCTACTGCATCCTCATAACCAGAATAAGTATGCACCGCATACCAATGTCTACCCTTTATTTCCTGCACCTTTGTTTCTGACATAATTTTATATAACAAATGAATCAATAATGTTGGTAAAAACAAAATCAAAAATACCCAGCACAATTGCTACCAGTAACGACATAATAATAACCACTATAGTTAATCTAACAGTCTGCTGACGAGTTGGCCAATTCACCCGACGAAGCTCAAAAAAAGCCTCCCCTAGAAATGATTGTATTTTAGAAATCATAATTATTTAAAACTATACATTAAATAATAAATAATGTAAAGCGCCTAAATATCTAGGTTCTTTACATCAAGTGCGTGAGTTTGTATAAAACGTTTTCGCGGTTCAACCTCTCCCCCCATTAAAATATCAAACATTTTATCAGCCTCGCTAGCTTGAGTCACAGTTACCTGCTTTAAAACTCTCTCCTCCGGATTCATAGTTGTCTCCCACAACTGATCTGCATTCATCTCACCTAGTCCTTTATATCTTTGAATAGACACTCCTTTAACATTACCTTCCTCATCAATCTCACCCGCTATACCAAATTTTTTCAAAACCTCCTCCTTTTCTTTATCCACAAAAGCGTAATAAGATTCTTTACCTTTAGATATTTTATAAAGAGGTGGTTGAGCTATATATAAATAGCCCCCCTCAATAACTTTAGGGAAATATCTAAAAAATAAAGTCAAAAGTAAAATTCTTATATGAGCTCCATCTACATCCGCATCAGTCATAATAACAATTTTATGATATCTAAGTTTTTCTAGATCAAATGTATCTGCAATTGAAGTTCCAAGCGCAATCACCAGCGATCTAATTTCCTGCGAAGCCAGCATTTTATCAATCCGAGCCTTTTCCACATTTAAAATTTTTCCTCTCAGTGGAAGAATGGCTTGATACATTCTATCTCTGCCCTGTTTTGCGCTACCGCCAGCCGAATCTCCTTCCACTAAAAATAATTCAGATAACTCCGGTTTACGACTGGTGCAATCAGATAATTTACCCGGTAAAGTTAAACCCTCTAAAGCGCCTTTACGAAGCACTGTATCTTTAGCCGCCTTAGCCGCCTTACGCGCCTTTTGAGCCAATAAACATTTTTCAATAATTTTTCTTCCATCAGCCGGATTTCTATCTAGAAAATCCTTAATCGCCTCGTTAACTACACCCTCAACCGCTGTCCGCGCCTCCGGACTGCCCAACCTTCCTTTTGTTTGTCCCTCAAATTGAGGCTCTGGTAATCTAACCGAAACCACTACCACCATACCTTCACGCACATCATCTCCAGATAAATTTTCATCCTTTTCCTTTAAAAAATTTTCACTTCTGGCATAATCATTTAAACTACGAGTTAAAGCCGATCTAAAACCAGTCAAATGCATACCCCCATCCATTGTATAAACATTATTAGCAAAACTTATCTCTCTTATTTCAATATCATCCGTATAAACAAAGGCCACCTCAACATCAACTCCTTGACTTTCTTTATGTATATGAAAAACTGATTTTTGCAACAAATTTTCATCACCCTGTTTATTGTATAAATACTTAATAAAAGACAATAACCCTCCATCAAAATGAAAACTATATAGCTTAGGTGTTTCTCCTCGCAAATCCTTAAAACTTATTTTAACTCCGTTTGTTAAATAAGCTTGCTGTCTTAAATGCTCAAAAATACGCTTTACCTCATATGGTTCATTAGGCAAAATTGTCGTATCAGGTATAAAAGTAACCGAGGTACCAGTTCCGACCGCTTTATTTCCCTTTTTTACTTTTGTTTTAACTACACCTCTCTCATACTCTTGAGTCCATTCATATCCCTCTCTCTTTACCGTTACCGAAAGTTTAGCCGACAAAGCATTAACCACCGAAACTCCAACTCCATGCAAACCGGTTGAAACCTTATAACCCTCTCCTCCAAATTTCCCTCCGGCATGCAAAGTGGTCATAATAGTCTCAAGCGCCGATTTATTAGTCTGCTTATGAGTCTCAACTGGAATACCTCGTCCATCATCAACGACTGTCACTCTATTACCCTCCTCAATTTCAATCCAAATATTCTTAGCATGTAAAGCCATCGCCTCATCAATTGAGTTATCAACTACCTCCCAAATCAAATGATAAAGTCCATCAACCCCAGTTGACCCAATATACATTCCCGGCCTCTTCCTTACCGGGTCTAATCCCTCAAGTACCTGAATGTCAGCCGCTCCATAGGATGACTTCTTTTTCTCTTGTTTTTCAGTTTTTAGAGCCTCTTTTTTATTAGATTCTTTAGGCATTACAATCCTTATTCCTTATAATTTATAAACCTAATTATAACAATAAATTACACCTAAATAAAGCCCCTATATTTTACCTCACCTTCCCCTTAAAATCCTGCTCTAAAAGTTTAATAATTTTATTTATTATTATATCAACCTCTTTAGAAGTTATGCTTTTTTCATTAGATTGCATCATAATTCTAAAAGTTACACTTTTAACTCCATCAGATATTTTTTTTCCTTCATAAAAATCAATCATATCAATATCAACTATTTCCTTTAAATTAATTTTCTGTATTTTACTAAACATATCCCCCACCCGCACATCTAGCGATACTAATACAGAAATATCACGCCCTACCAAAGGAAACTTCACAATCGGCTTAAAACTTTTTCTACTAGTTGCTACTTTAACTAAATCACAAAAATTTATCTCGGCTATTGATATATTTTCCTTCTCATAAGCCAGTCCGATAATTTTATGGTCTATATAAATTATTAACTTATTTTTATCTTGTTTAAAACTAAACTCTAAATCAAGTTTTCTAAATAAACCCTCTAAAACACCCCGCAAAAACAAAAAACTTCCCTCTTTTTTATTGCCAACTGCTATTCCTAAATGATAAACCTCAAAAAAAGTTTTATCCTTCTCCTCTATAAAAACTCTGCCGATTTCAAATATATTAACCTCATTAAAAAATCTAAAATTGTTTTTTACCACCTCCTCCAAATTAAAAGTCAACCTACTACGCAAAAACTCTCTATCCAAAGAAATAGGATTTAATAACTCCACTCCCTGATCTTTATTAAAAGAATAGGTATAAACCTCATCCAACGAAAAGCCTGTTAAAATATCAGATACTTTATTTTTTAATAATAAAGTCTCATCAAACAACGATTTACCAATAGACACAATTGGAGCCTCTGGCTTTACTTTATTTATTCCCACAACCCTAACCACCTCCTCAAATAAATCCTCCTCTGTCTCAATATCAACTCTAAATTTAGATATTAAAATTTCAAACACTTCTTTTTTCTTATTTACCTTAAAATCTAATAACTCAAAAACTCGTAAAATATCTTTTTCTAGCAAACTCATCCCAATAAATTTTTCAAACCTCTCTATACTAAATAATATTTTCTTCTCTATTTTTTTATCAAATCTCAAATCTTTTAAAGCCACCATCTCGGCCTTAAATTCTTTCTTTAAAATATCTAAGGCCTCAACCATTCCCCTTTCCGCTAAATCACTGCATAAATTATGAGAAAATCTAAGCGAGGCATCTGTCTTTAAATTTATAGCCTTAACTGTTTTAAATATACTAACCTGATTAAAAGTAGCCGCTTCAACTAATATTTTTTTTGTTTTCTCGGTTACCTCGGCTCTCTTTCCGCCTTTTACACCGGCTATAGCTAAAACACCCTCATCATCCGCTATTACTAAAGTACCACTCGGTATTTTAATTTCTATATTATCAAGAGTTATAAATTTATCTTTTTTATTTATTTTTTTGACTTTTATACCTCCAACCACTTTATCATAATCAAAAGCATGCATTGGTTGTCCCGTTAAAAGCATCACATAATTCATCACATCAACTATTCCATTAATAGACTTAATACCGCCATCCTTTAACACGTCCGTTATATATTGTGTAGTTTTAAACGACTCCAAAGATAAAACCGCCCCTATATATCTGGAGCAATATTTATTATCCTCAACCTCTATATCAATTTTTCCCTTTTTTTCTAAAGTTTTAAACTCATATTTTAAAACTCTATTAGAAGCTATAGCTAATTCTCTAGCTATTCCAATATGCCCCGAGGCATCATTATAACGATTAGGCAAAATAGATATATCAAGAGTATTATCCAAAACTTCATCCACCTCAAAAGAATGATTAATTAAATCATTTATAATTTTATCTCTTTCTTTTATTTTAGGATCTATTTTTTTAAGTAACTTATAAGAAAATTTCATATTTAAAACTGTCTATTAAATCTTAAATCACCTGCGTAAAATAACCTTATATCAGGAATACCGTAATAAAGCATGGCGAATCTTTCTACCCCAAGACCAAAAGCAAATCCCTGCCATTCCTCGTGATTAAGTCCGGCTGATTTTAAAACATTTCTATGAACCATGCCCGCTCCCATCACCTCAAGCCATTTGTCACTATTAGGTAATTTTATATCAATCTCAACCGATGGCTCGGTAAAAGGAAAATAACTTGGTCTCATCCTAAAAGTTATATCATCCCCAAAAAACTTCTTCAAAAAATTCTCTACGATATATTTAAAATTTGCCATACTAATAGACTCTCCAATCATCAATCCCTCAATTTGGTGAAAATTTACCTCATGAGAAGCATCAGTTGCCTCATAACGAAAAACTCTACCCGGAGCAATAATCTGAAAGGGAGGTTTATGTTTTTCCATAAATCTAACCTGCACCGGACTAGTATGTGTTCTCATTAAAAAATTTTCTCTTTTTTTACTATCTTTTTTTTTGTAATCCTTTTTTATCCAAAAAGTATCCCACATCTCCCGAGCCGGATGAAATTCCGGTATATTCAACGCATCAAAATTATACCATTCAGACTCAATTTCCGGCCCATCAACTACCGAAAAATTCATTGCCGTAAATATATCAACAATTTTTCTCTCTACTATAGTTAAAGGATGAAGCGAACCATGACGTATTTTTTTATTTGGCAATGTTAAATCCTTAAAAGAAATATCAGACATAGATAATTCCTTTAATTTATTTTCAATCATCTTTTCTGTTTTCTCCTTTAAAGATTGTATTTGGGGAGCAAATTTCTTTTTATCACCATCCGATAAATCTTTTATGCTCTTCAAAAGATATGTTATCACTCCTGATTTTCTGCCTAAATAATAATTTTTAATCTCTAAAACATCGCCTTCTTTTAAAGATTTATCTAAAGATTTTATTACCTCCTGCTCAATTTTATTCAAATCCTTCATAAAAAGTTAAGCTTATTATAACGCCAGCCATCTAAAAAATAAACTGTGTCAGGGGTGGGAGTTGAACCCACGACCTAAGGGTTATGATTCCTTCGCTCTAACCAACTGAGCTACCCTGACAATAAAACATAACTTGCGCGGGTGACCGGACTTGAACCGGCGACCTCTCGCGTGACAGGCGAGCGCTCTAACCAGCTGAGCTACACCCGCAAGATTTATAAATATTAACTAAACCAGCCAAAATAGTCAATTAAATTAATCAACTATTAATCCACTCAACCAACCCTTAATAACTCTTAAGCCTCTCACACTATTACGAGCAACAATTCTAATGGTTCCATTATAATTATTTGAATCTAAATATTTTCTATTATTATTGGTTTTAATAAACATAGTCTTTTGAAATTGATTTACATTCACATCTAATTTATTAATCCAAAATTTTTTAATCTCATTTTCTTTATCTTTATAAATATTATTAATAGTTAAACGTAGAGAAATATTATTTTTATAAAAACCTAAAAAAACATTCATCCATTTAATTAAAAATATAGCCATTCTATAATCTCCTACAGAAAATCCAACACTTCCGTCATTAGTTTTAAAACCCTCTCCCCAATATAAACTTAATCCTGCTATAAAAAAATCTCTTTTAGAAATAAAACCTACATCATTTTTACCTTTTTCTAAAAGATTATTAATTTCATCTAATCTTTTTTTACGTTTTTTTAAAGCCGACATAATACGTCCACGAGAAGCCCCATTTTTCATATTTTGCAATAAAAGTTCTTGATATTCTCTTGTTATAGGTATATCTCTACACCACCGACTAACACTGCCTACAGAAACATTCAAATAATGAGCTATATATTTCAAACTCTTCCCCTTTTTACGAAAATTAATAGCTTTATTTTGTAATACAGTTTTTGTCATAAATTGAACCCAAGAAAATAAGGTAATTTAATTATAACACGACAAACAAAAATCACTCAAATTAAGAATGATTTTTAAAATTGTTGCGGGGGCTGGATTTGAACCAGCGACCTCAAGGTTATGCTACCATCTACAGCTTTCGCTGCTCATTAAAGATTTGTGGTCTGGACTTTCTCTCCACCCATTTTAATGGGGTCTGCCGTCAAGTCTCTACACCTTCCCAAAGGGCTTGGCTCGGGATTATCATATAAAAGACTTCCCCGAATTTGACAGATAATGCATATAAAAATTACTTTCTATATGGCCCATAATCGAGCCTTGCGAGCTACCACTGCTCTACCCCGCGATACCTATATATATTATACAATAATAAACAAAACGTCAAGAAAATAATATTATTTTTTTTGTAATAATCCAAACTCCTCAAAAGCTACCCGATATATATTTAATAACTCTAAAGCCTGATTATTATATATCTCAAAATCAGGTTCGTGCACCAATCTATTACGCAATTTATGAGCTCTCCAAATATCATCTATATTAGATATTTGAGCCGAGGACACTTGCCCCAATCTATCAGCCATAACCTCACCTCTAAATCCTGAAACTTTTAATAACTCATCCAATATTTTATCGGCCTCAATTACAGATAATTTTATATCCGCCTCATTACGACTTCTGGCCCGCTTCTCAACGTTTAACCAAGCCCTCAAAACTCTACGTTTATCAACACTTGATAATGTATAAGTTTCCGCTAAGCCAGTAAATATATCACGAAAAAGATTAATCTTAATTATTATATAAATAATTACACCTAAAAAAACTAAAGAAAAAAAAGCTCCTATTAACTCCAAAATAAAAAGGTGAGTCTTATAATAACTAAATCCTAAACTAGTCCAAAAAACAGCCGTTTCACTCGCTTGAGCCAAAAAAATACTTGGATCACTTTTTAAAAAATCCATTATATTTATTTTAACCTACAAGTCTCTCGTATGCACGCCCAATTTGAAAAAGAGTCGCTTCATCAAAATGTTTTCCAACCACTTGAAAACCAACTGGTAAAACTTTAGATCCCACTATATATTTACGCACCGGCACTGTTAACGCCGGATTTCCTGTTAAACTAGCTAAGACTGTAAAAATATCTCCATAATACAAAGCTAATGGATCATTAAGTTTTTCTCCCTTTTTATAAGCCACAGTTGGCGCCGTCGGCATAAATAAAACCTCCACCAAACTTAAAGCTTTTTTTACATCCGCTCTAATCACCTCCCGCACCTTACTTGCTCTTCCATAATAAGCCTCATAAAATCCAGAAGACAACACAAAGTTACCCAGAATAATTCTTCTCTTTACCTCTGGTCCAAAACCAAGACTTCTATTAGCTCTATATAACTCCTTTAAAGAATGAGGTTTATTAATAGATTCAGCGTATCTAAGCCCATCAAAACGAGATAAATTAGAACTCTCCTCCGCAAAAATAAGTATGTAATAACACGCCAAAGAATAATCAATTGACGGAATAGAGATCTCTACAAATCTAGCTCCTAAATTTTCTAAAGATTCACGCGCCTCCTTCATCGCTAAAGATGTTTCATTATCAACTCCTAAAAATTTATTGTTATCTTTATCCCATAATTCTTTTGGTATGCCAAAAATTTTTCCTTTTATATCATTAAGAGACAAAACTTTATCAAAAGACGCATCGTAATTATGCTTAATACTAGTAGAATCAAAACGACTCTTTCCTAAAATTGATTTAAATAAAACAACCGCATCAGTCACCGTCTTTGTTAAAGTCCCCACCTGATCAAAACTTGAAGCCGCCGCTATGACACCATAACGAGAAACAGCTCCATATGTAGGCCTAAGCCCAACTATTCCACAGAAACTAGCTGGTTGTCTTACCGAACCCCCGGTATCAGTCCCCAGAGCCGCTAGTGCCATATTAGAAGCTACCGCCGCCGCCGAACCGCCACTTGTTCCGCCAGGCACTCTGTCTAAATCATGAGGATTAGAAGTAACCTTAAAAGCCGAAAACTCTGTTGAACCCCCAAAAGCAAACTCATCCATATTAGTTCTACCTAAAAAAATAACTCCTTCTTTTTTAAGCTTACTAATCACAGTCGCATCATAAGATGCTATATGATTTTCAAGTATCTTAGACGCTGCCGAAGATTTTTTACCCTTAAGTAAAATATTATCTTTAATCGCCATTGGCGCTCCGGTTAAAACACTTACATCAAAACCTCTATTAATTTCTTCATCAATTTTATTAGCCTCCTCTAAAGCCGATTCCTTAAAAACCTCTAAAAAAGCCTTAACCGAAAAATCATTATTTTGTATACGATTTAAATAATAAGAAGTAACCTCACTGACCGTAAATTTTTTATCCTTAATCCCTTTATAAAAATCAAATAGAGTTAAATTTTCCATTATTTAAAAAACTTTGGGTATTTTTAAAAATCGCCCCTCTTTTTCTGAAAAATGTTCCCATTCTTTTTTAGTTCCTCTATCAACTCTGTCATGGTCAAAAACAGCCTCATTTAAATTATTAAAATTTGAAATTTGCACATCAGATACCGGAGCTTTTGATAAAGTATCAAAAAATTGCACAATTTCTTCCACATCTTTTTGTAAGCTATCCATTTCTTGATCTGATAGTTCTATTTTAGACAACTCCGCTAAATGTTTTATTTCTTCTTTTTCAATTCTCATAAAAATAATCTACCACAAAATTACATTGAATCAACTTTTTCTATACCAAGTAATCGTAGTCCTTGACTAAGAACATTCATAGCACTAGCCATAAGAGCCAGTCTCATTTTTTCATTATCAGAACCTAATATACTAGTATTATGATAATATTCATTTAAATCTTGACACAAATCAAATAAATAATGAGATATTTTAGAAGGGTCAAAATTTTCTCCGGCTTGAACAACCACCTCCTCAAAATAAGACAACCTAGACATAATATCTTTTTCTTTATTAATCAAAGCTGAAACTACATATCCATTAAAATCACCCCCTTTTTCAATAATTTTTTTAAATCGGACATATGTATAGAGTAAATACGGACCACTTTGACCAGAAATTACCACCGAACTTTTTATATCAAAAGCCATGTCGGCTGAAGCTGAAGTTTTAAGCATTGCATATTTCATAGCCGATATGGCAATAATTTTTCTATCTTTATTAGATTCAACTTTAACAGATAATGAATCAGAAACCTCCTTAAGTAACATTTCAAAAGTAATTACCTTACCTAAACGAGAACTCATTTTACCTGTTTTTAATTGCACAAAACCATATCCAATATGATATTTTTTATTTTTTAAATCAGGCAAAACCTCATCAATCGCTTTAAATAAAATCTTAAAATATTCATTTTGTTCCTTAGCTGTAATCACCACTAATTGATCCGGTTTAAAATCTTCTTGTTTTTTATAAGCTAAAGCTAAATCCTTGGCCTCATAAGTAGCATTACCCTCCGAAGTTATAAAAACCCTATTATGTAATCCTTTCTTCTCTCCTGGATAAATTATTGCATCCTGACTTTTTTGAAATACAGATCCAACATTTTTCAAAACTAATTTTTTTCCCAAAGAAAAAGTTTCAGATTCAAAATAATATTTATCAAAATGAGAATCTAATTTTTTATATATATCCTCAAAATAATCCAAGCTCCACTGACGAGTTTCTTTATATAATTCATAAATTTTTGAATCATCTTTAGCTCCTTCTAAAATATTATAAATGCTTTTATTTATATCTAATATTTCTTTTTTTACTCCTTCCTTTTCCTCATATTGTTGAGAAGCGTAAGCATAAGCCCTCCCCAAAAACTCAGCCTTTTCTTTATTGTTTAAACTCTTAACTTTTTCATACTCCTCATCCATATTTAAAACTCCCCACAAAGATTTAGCTACATGAGGACCAACATCTCCCTGATAATTAGCCCGTACAACCTTATAACCCAAAGCCTCAAATAATCTAACTAGCGACTCTCCTATCGTTATCCCTCTAAAATGGCCAATATGAAATGCCTTCATAGTGTTTGGTTGCCCAAACTCAATTACTATTTTCTTTTCCTTGCCCTTATTAATAAAAACTCCCCTATCTAGAAAAGATAAACCCTCCTCTATAATAGAAGCCCCTATTAAATCATAGTCAAAAGAAAAATTTACATAAGGACCTACACTTTTTACAGCCATGTCCTGAAAAAAATCAGATATTTTAGAAACTAATTTACTAGCAAATTGATTAGGATTTTTTGTTTTTGCTAAAGAAAAAACCGGCAAAGATAAATCACCTAAATCCCTTTTTGGCGGAATCATAAAATCAGCCATTTTTACATCTAAAAAAGCCCTGTCTTTTAAAACTTTAATTATATCTTTTTTCTTTTTTTGAATTATAAAACTCATAAAATCATTTTTTTAAATTCCTCCTCATTTAATATAATAACAGATAAATCTCTAGCCTTATTATATTTAGACCCAGGCGACTCTCCCGCTACCACATAATCAGTCTTACTACTCACCACACTAGACAAATTTCCACCCAATCCTCTAATGATATCTTTTATCTCATCACGACTCATAAAAGATAAAGTTCCGGTTAAAACAAAAGTTTTACCCTTCAATTTTTGACTAGCAACATTAACGTCTTTAACCGCCACTCCTACTTTATCAAGCTTTTTTATAAAATCTAAATTATTATTATCGCGCCACCATTCAAATATACTCTCCGCTACAACTGGTCCTATATCGTTTATACTCTGTAAATCCTCCATACTTAAATTTACTATAGATTCCATAACGTAAACTGGATTCATTATTTTTTTTGTTTTTATATTTTTAGATAATAAATAAGAAGTCTCCTCCCCTACATGTAAAATACCAAGCGATAAGATAAATTTAGGTAAATCAATTTCTTTTTTTTCCTTAATTTCCTCCACAATATTAGACGCCGACAACTCACCAAAACCAGCCAGTTTTGCCATATCATTTTTACTTAATAGAAAAATATCTGCCGCGTCTTTTATTAATCCCTCTTTTAAAAATCTCACCACATTTTTTCTGCCAAGACCTCTAATATCAAAAGTTTTTCGTGACACAAAATGTTTTAAAAATTCAGCTAACGAAGCTTTTACATCACTACATTTATACAAAGCTCCTGATTTTATAACCATCGAGCCCCCAATCGGACATTTTGTCGGCATTTTAAATTCTTTTTCATTTCCACTTCTCATCTCAGGTAAAACTTTAATAATTTTAGGTATTACATCGCCTGCTCTAGAAATAATAACCGTATCTCCTATTTTAAGGCCCAGTCTTTTTATCTCATCATAATTATGAAGTGTCGCATGACTAATAGTCACTCCATGCAAACCTACCGGCTTTAAAACAGCCACCGGTGTCAAAACTCCAGTTCGACCAACCTGCACTCTCACATCTAAAACTTGAGTTATCGCCTCTTTTGGAGAAAATTTATAAGCCACTGCTCCGCGAGGCGCCTTTCCAACCACTCCCAGTTTATCAAATAAATTATTATCATTAACCCGCACCACCACCCCATCAACCTCATAATTTAATTTTTCTCTTTCTTTTTCCCATCTATCACGAAATTTAAAAACATCCTCTACGTTTTTAACCTCTAAATTATTTGGTTCCACTAAAAAACCAAGACTCTTTAAAAATTTATGTTCTTCTTTATGATTTTTTGTTAAAGAATTAATCATTCCATAAGCAAAAAAAGACAATCTACGAGAAGCCGTTATTTTTGAATCAAGTTGTCTAACCGAACCGGCTGCCACATTTCTTGGATTGGCATAAATTTTTTTACCTAATTTTTCTTGAGTATTATTAATCTTTATAAACTCTTTTTTACTTAAAAAAACCTCTCCCCTAACTACAATATCAACTTTTTTTTTCAACTTTAACGGAATAGATTCAATCGTTTTTAAATTTTCTGTCACATCCTCCCCCTCCTTTCCATCCCCTCTGGTGGCGCCCTGCACCAAGACTCCTTTTTTATAAATCAGCTCAACCGCTAAACCATCCATTTTAAGTTCCACGTAATATCCCTCAATTTTTTTATTCAAATAAGATTCAGCCCTCTTAATCCAATCATTAAAATCATCCCTAGAAAAAACATCATTTAAAGAAAGCATAGCGCTCTCACGATTTACTTTTTTAAAATCCTTTAAAGGCTCACCCCCTACTCTTTGCGTTGGCGAATCATTAGTTATAAATTCCGGATATTTTTTTTCTAAATCAACCAACTCTTTTTTAAGAGCATCCAATGCCGAGTCAGAAATTTCCTGTTTATCATATGTATGATATAAATCACGGTGATATTTAATAACCTCTTTGAGTTTTTCTATTTTTCTTTTTTCCTCAAATTTACTCATACCCTCTTTATTATTGGTCTAACCTTATATCAATACTACGCACCGAATTAGATACCCGCCCAATAGATTTATAAGCCCTTGGCACCCCCTCCACAATATCACTCTCTACCCCCCTTATATCATAAGAGGCTTTATTACTAAAATCATTTGATTGATCTTCACAATTTGAAACTTTACCCGCCGTATCTAAATCTCCATTCGTACCAAATATTTCATAAAGCATACACTCTACCCCCGCATCCGAGGCAAAAATAGCTCTAGCCGAAGCCGCCACGTCAGCCGACCGACGCAACTGAAAAGACATTAAAACCCCGGCAATAACCGTCACACTAGAAATAATAGCCCCTAAAACAACCACTGTTAAAAACATTACCTGCCCTTCTTTATTTTTTATAAAATATTTAATCATATTATCGGCCAAAATATTTACGCGTGGCTACAAAAGTTTTTAATTGATTTCCTCCACCTTGACTAGTAAAAAAAACCTCACCCGTCACCGGATCAACCACATTAACCGTCACCTCAATCTGCACTCTTTCAAAACTTCCATTTTCTGTCACAGTTTGTACAACGGTAAAATTTAAATCCTCAATTAAAACATTATCAGATGTTAAAGCCTCAGAGTCAGAATAGACAGCCAAAGAACAATTATCATCCAAAGAAGTTGCTCTTGTAATATATTTTTTTTCATTATCAATTTCCAGCGCATAAGCCACACAATCACCTTCGTCATTCTTAAATTTTATAGAATTTTGAGAATATCCTCCTGACGGCATATTATCCCCCGTTCTAATCTCACGCGCTATTTGTTCTAAAACCAAACTCACATTATCATTAGCCGACATAATAGAAGTCATAAAACTTTGAGTTTTTAAAACTCTAATATAAGCCCCGATAGCTATGGTTATAATCGTCGTAAATAATCCAACCGCCACCAGCATTTCAACTACAGTAAAACCTTTTTTATCTCTTAAATTAATCATCTAAAATTATAAAATCTATCCTCTAAATCAACTTTAAAATCTCGACCTCTCTCACTCCAACCAACCGTCGCACACACATCTCTTCGTCTATCAGGACTCTCCCCCCCGGCACAAGTTTCAACATTATAAACATTAAAATTTGTCCCATTAAGCTCAAAATCTCCTCCCATTAAAATATTATTAACATTCTCCCGAGCTAAAGTTAAACAATTATTATAACTAACCTCGCTCCACGCATCAGAAATATTCATACAATATTTAACATCCTCAATCAAAGCCGCCGCCAAATAAGTAGCTGTATACTGATTAGTCACCACTCTATTTAAACTAACCGAGCTAGACAAAAAAGATAACGCCCCAAGCACCCCAACCACAATTATTCCAATCGCCGCAATTGATTCTATTAATGCCTGCCCCTCTCTTTTTTTAAAAAAAATAATCATTTTAATTAGATTTACGACTATCAATTTGTCCAACTCTATTAACCGTTATATTTCTACAAAATTCATTAATACCCTCACCTGAAGTACATATAACAAAACTCCGACTATTTTCTCTACTATCTAGATCAACTTTAGGTCTTGGCGGAATAAAAACAATATCACTATCACTAGAGTCATCAAACGACACTCTACCATCTAAAAACCTTATCTGCCCAATAGATCCATCCGAGATATTCCAAGCATAATTTTTTATCTCATCACAATTTAAACTGACAGGTTTCTCTTTGTTGTAAATTAAATACTGCCCGCTTTCTTTATCAATATGAAGACCATAAGCACAAGCCGTCTCTCCATTTTCACTCCTAACCTGTATGGCAAAGGTCTTTACTCTAAATAACATTTGAATAATCTCCGCCTCATTTCTAAATAATGAAATCTGATCCTTTAAATTTACACCATAGCCCACAAACAAAGAAGATAAAACTGCTGTAATACCCAAAACAATCAGCATTTCAACTACTGTAAATCCCTCTCTTTTTATAAAAAAACGCCCAAGCATGAATACTTTTATTATACCCCTAAGTACCTAAACAAAAAAATCTTACAATATCCCAAACAAACCAAAATATGAGTGCAGTATTGATTGACCACCAAAAAACACTAAAGCCGAAGCTAACACTAGAAATGGTCCGAAAGGCACTAAGCGAGATATGTTATTTTTATCTTTTATTAAAATAATAATTCCATAAATAGCCCCGATAATAAAAGATAAAAAGACTATCAACAAAACATCAGGCCACCCAAATATTATTCCAAGTGCCCCAACCAGTTTAACATCTCCCATCCCCATCCCCCGACCATTGCTCAAAACAACCACTAATAAAAAAAGTAAAAAAACAAACACCGCCGCCCCGATATGATTAGCCCAAATATTATCACGAAATCCCAGCATGGCCGCATAGCCTCCCACAAAAGTTCCCGAGGCTAATCCAAATTTATCATATAAATTATAAAAAAATACTAAAGCCACTCCAAATAAAGCTAATAAAAAATTTATTTCATTCGGAATTATTTTATGTCTAAAATCTATAAAAGCTAAAATTATAAAAAAATAAAAAACCCATATCCATAAAATACTAAGAATTACAAACCATTCTATTGGATTACCGGTTAAAAATAACTGCTTTATAAAAAAAATCTTCCCTAATAAAAAAGGCACTCCAAAAGTTGCAAGCCCCGTCAAAATTTCAACCACCGGATACTGCCAATTTAAAACAGCTTTACACTTTTTACATTTACCCCCTAGAGCCATAAAACTAATAACCGGAAACAGTTCATACCATTTAAGTTGCTTATGGCAATGCACGCATTTTGACCTCCCCGTCAAATGATCCAAATTAAAAAAAGATTGCTTAGGATCATAACGCAAAATAACCACATTAAAAAAACTTCCCATTATCAGTCCAAGTATGAAGAGCATAAAGTACAAAGTGATCATTTTATGAAGCTACTCCGATGTTAAACAATAAAAAGTTTGTGAAACACAATCATTCCCATTTACGGTCCCTTCTTTAACGCCTTGAGCACTCCCCGCCTTAAGGGTAACACCTATTAAATAAGAACCTGCCTTCTGCTCGTAAAAATAATTATCACTACTAAAATCAATTTTTCCTTTATCAATACCTGGAATAGCTTCCACCTTATAAAGAGGAGGATTATCCGGATAAGAACCACTTCTCAAATAATAAAGCTCAAGGGAATTACGAATCTGATTTAAATTAGAAATCCTTTTTGCATCCGCTCCAGCATCCCTCGCTCCTCCAAGCCCAACCAAAACCAAAGACGCCAAAACGCCAATAATACCAACCACTACCAGCATTTCAATTAATGTAAAACCTTGTCTATTTTTTAAGTAATTCATTTTTAATTAATTATACCTCCTTTAAAAAGCCTGCGCCAAATTATAAATCGGCATCAATATTGAAGCAAATAATATGCCTACAAATACCGCAATTACCACCATTAATATTGGCTGGATTAATTCTACTAAATTTGCCGCCGTCTCATCAACCTGACGCGTGTAAAAATCAGAAATCTTTTCAAGCAACTTATCCACTTTTCCAGTAGATTCTCCAATCGCTACCAAATTTGCCACTAGTAGTGGAAAATCTAGAGCCATAAAACTAATAACCGGAAACAGTTCATACCATTTAAGTTGCTTATGGCAATGCACGCATTTTGACCTCCCCGTCAAATGATCCAAATTAAAAAAAGATTGCTTAGGATCATAACGCAAAATAACCACATTAAAAAAACTTCCCATTATCAGTCCAAGTATGAAGAGCATAAAGTACAAAGTGATCATTTTATGAAGCTACTCCGATGTTAAACAATAAAAAGTTTGTGAAACACAATCATTCCCATTTACGGTCCCTTCTTTAACGCCTTGAGCACTCCCCGCCTTAAGGGTAACACCTATTAAATAAGAACCTGCCTTCTGCTCGTAAAAATAATTATCACTACTAAAATCAATTTTTCCTTTATCAATACCTGGAATAGCTTCCACCTTATAAAGAGGAGGATTATCCGGATAAGAACCACTTCTCAAATAATAAAGCTCAAGGGAATTACGAATCTGATTTAAATTAGAAATCCTTTTTGCATCCGCTCCAGCATCCCTCGCTCCTCCAAGCCCAACCAAAACCAAAGACGCCAAAACGCCAATAATACCAACCACTACCAGCATTTCAATTAATGTAAAACCTTGTCTATTTTTTAAGTAATTCATTTTTAATTAATTATACCTCCTTTAAAAAGCCTGCGCCAAATTATAAATCGGCATCAATATTGAAGCAAATAATATGCCTACAAATACCGCAATTACCACCATTAATATTGGCTGGATTAATTCTACTAAATTTGCCGCCGTCTCATCAACCTGACGCGTGTAAAAATCAGAAATCTTTTCAAGCAACTTATCCACTTTTCCAGTAGATTCTCCAATCGCTACCAAATTTGCCACTAGTAGTGGAAAATAAGGACTTTTTTCAAGCGCCCGACTCATAAGCTCTCCTTCCTTAACCTGATTAGCCACTTTTTCAAGCTCCTCCTCAAACACAATATTACCGATAGTTCTGGCTGTTATACGAATAGCCTGCACCACCGAAACTCCCCCCGCAATTAAAACCGAGGCTGATTGGGCAAAACGAGTTACATACATTTTAGTAAACAAACCACCAATAATTGGCAGTCTAAGAGATAAGTCCGACACTAGCCCCTTTCCCTCGTCACTTCTAATATAATCAGCTATAGCAATAAACGCTACTATAAAAATAACCAAAATTGCCCACCACCAAGCCAGTACAAAATCACCCGTCCCTAAAATAATTCTCGTATGAATTGGCAGGGCCACTCCAGTCTCCTCAAAAATAGGTTTTATTTGTGGAAAAACAAAAGTCACCATGACAAGTACTACTAGTAGAAACAAACCAATTACAAAAGCCGGATAAATAAGCGCATTTTTAATTTTACTCGTTAAAGTATCCTGTTTTTCCAAATAGTCAGCCATGAAACTCATAGATTGATCCACTCTGCCGGTCACCTCGGCTGCTCTGATCATATTTATAAAAAAATCGGAAAAAACATTAGGATGTCTTCCGAGTGCCTGCGAAAAAGAAGATCCGGCTGAAACATCGGCATTTATATCAAAAATTACCTCCTTAAGAATTTGATTTTCAGTCTGACGATACATATTTTTTAAACTATCCCCCAAGGGCACCCGAGCCTCCAGTAAAGTAGCCAGTTGTCTTGAAAAAATTACTAAATCTTTTGACTTAACTCTATTAAAAAATGAGGATATATAATCAGCCAACGATCTCTCCTCGGCATTTATAACCGATAAAACAAACAAATCATGCCCATTCAAAATAGAAGCCGCCGCGTCATAACTAGCCGCCTCAACCACTCCCACCTGTAACTCTCCCTCTTTATTTCTTGCGCTATATTTAAACTTCATGATCTCTCAAGTAAAATACGTAACTCCGCCGGATTAACAGACGAAGCCTCTGCTTGTTCAACTGATATCTGTTTTTTCAAAACCAAATCGGCCAAAGACCTATTTAAACTCATCATCCCTTCCTGAATAGAGGTTTCTATCACTAAATCAATCTGATAAGTTTTTTTCTCCCGAATTAAATTACGAATAGCCGGATTAGCTATCATAACCTCAACGGCTGGCACTCGACCCCCATCAATTCTGGGCACCAGTCTTTGCGAAACAATTCCAACTATTGTAGAGGATAATTGATTTGTAACCTGTCCCTGTTGATCGGCTGGAAAAGAGTCAATAATTCTATCAATTGTTTGGGCTGCCGAATTTGTATGCAATGTTGAAAACACTAAATGCCCTGTTTCCGCCGCCGACATCGCCATCGCAATAGATTCTCTATCTCTCATCTCGCCTATCATCAGCACATCCGGGTCCTGACGCAAAACGCTCCTTAAGGCCGCCCCAAAAGATAAAGTATCCATCCCAATTTCACGCTGTGAAATAATTCCTTTATCCTGCACAAATAAATACTCAATTGGATCCTCTAAAGTAATAATATGATCTGTTCTACTATGATTAACCTCATCTAGTAGCGCCGCTAGCGTGGTAGACTTACCCTGACCAGCCGGCCCCACCACCAAGAAAAAACCTTGCTCAACTTTAGTAAAATCATGAAAAATAGATGGCAGTTGTAATTCCTCAATAGATCTTATTTGGGCTGGAATCAGTCTAAGCGCGGCCGACATGTAGCCTCTTTGAAAATAAACATTAACTCTAAAACGCGCCTTATCTTGATAAGTATAAGAAAAATCATATTGACGATTTCTTATAAAATAATCTAGCTGTTCTTTTGTTAACATAGCCGAAACTAGCCCCGAGGCCGCATCTGGAGTTAATATCTGTTCCTGCTCCAATGATAAAAGTTTACCATCCACCCGAAGCGTTGGTTTTCTCCCAACCGCAATATGTAAATCACTCGCTCCCTGCCTGGCAGTTGTTAAAAGCAATTCATTTAATTTTATTTTAAAATCAGTTGGCATTCTACTTATATAATAACATAATTTTAAGAAACTAAAGTATTTTTAATCACCTCCTCATTTTTTACAACTTCATCTTTTATAATAGAAGCCTCGGTATCACGTAAAACTTCCTCAATTATAACCTCGCCCAATAAAGATTTTAATATTCCGTCCTGCCTTAAGGTTAACATCCCTTGCCTCCTAGCTTCTTTAAGAATATTAGAACCAGAAAAATTAGAACTAGAAAGTTCATCCGCTAAATTAGTCGTCATCTGAAAAACCTCAAATATAGCCACTCTCCCTATAAAACCTTTATAGTTACATTTTGCGCAACCTTGAGCTTTATAAATTTTATAAGGCTTCTTTACATTTTTTAACACCTCACTTGGCATATCCTTTAAAGCCTCTACTATTTCCTTCAAAACATCAGCTGTCGGCTCTACCGCCTCCTTACAATCCTGACACAATCTACGCACCAATCTTTGCGCTGCCATCAAATTTAAAGCCGAAGATAATAAAAATTTTTGCGCCCCTAAATCCAGTAATCTCGACACTACCGCCACCGCATTATTAGTGTGTATAGTTGATAAAACAATATGCCCGGTTAAAGCCGCATGTATCGCCAGCCCCGCCGTTTCAGCATCTCTTATTTCTCCCACCATAATAATATCGGGGTCTTGCCTTAAAATCTGTCTAAGACCCGAGGCAAAAGAATAACCAATTTCCGGTCTAACCTGTGATTGGTTTAATCCCTCAATATAATACTCCACCGGATCCTCCAGACTGACTATATTAACTCCCTCTTTATTTAATAACTGCAAAATTCCATACAAAGTTGTTGTCTTACCACTGCCCGTTGGACCTGAAATTAAAATCATGCCAAAAGGTTTTTTTATTCCTTTATCCACTAAACTCATATTATGAGGCGATAAACCAAGTTGCTCTAATCCTTTTAAACCGACAGTTGGGTCAAGAATACGCAATACCACTTTTTCCCCAGCCGGCGTGGGGAAAGTAGCTACCCGAAAATCAATATCACGCCCGGATAAAATAGTTCTAAATCTTCCATCCTGTGGTATTCTATTTTCATCAATTTTAAGTTCAGATAAAATTTTTACACGCGAAACTAAAGGTTGATGAAGCTGGGCCGGAAAAGATGCTACCTCCTTTAAATCGCCATCAATCCGAAATCTTATACGCAGTTTTGTTCTTTGAGGTTCTATATGTATATCAGACGCCTTCTGATCTATCGCCTCCTGTAAAGTTGAGGCTACTATTTTAATAACCGGCGCCTCCTCCGAAACAGACACGCCTTCATCTAACTGCACTATTCTTTGCGAGCCCATGTTAGCATTATCCCCATATTTTGAAGCCACCGCTTTAACAGCCTCATCTACCTGACTCTGATATGGAGAATATTTTTTAGAGACCAATTCAAAATCAGCCCAGGCAATTAAATAAACTCCTAAATTAACTACTTCCTTTTTTGCAATAAATCGCAGTGCATCCTGCGCTCTAACATCATCCGGATTAATCATCCCAACTATCAACATATCAGCTTTTTTCTCAATTGGAATAACTTTATACGACCTAGCTGTATCCTCTGGAATAATAGCTAAAATATTCTCATTAATATTTGTTATATCTATTTTTTTAAAAGGCACATTTAACAACGATGCTTTTATTTCGGCCACCTTATACGAATCGGCTAATCTCCGGTCAAAAATAACTTTATCAATTTGATCCTTTAAATAAGACATTTCCCCTTGCAACTTACTTGCTTGGGGTTCTTGTATAATTCCTTGCTGTATTAATTCTGTGAGTAGAGTAGAGTTATCCATAAATTTTAAAAACCTTAAAAAGATTGGAAGGGGTTACTCCTACCAGATGAGGAAGTTGAAAGAGGAGCTACTTGAGCTCTTAATTCCTTAAAAGTTTGATTATTTAAAATAGACTGGGGTGAAGAAGCTGATCTGACTCTGTTTAATTCAGTCGCCGACTTCTCAAGTTGAGATTCCGAAGAATCTACTATACTTGTAATAAGAAGCGTTGGCGAAAAAAACATATAATAAACGGCTGCTCCCACAAAAACCACCACAAACAGACCTATTAATATTGGCATAAAATCTATTTTCTTTTTTTCTTGTTCAATTTCAAAAGCCATATTTTATTCTTGATAATAAGTATCGACTACAAAAGTAAATGATAATCCACTGTCTCCTTGAGCTTGGGCTGTCATTTCTACCACATCAATTAATTTAATATTATTTTCTAAAGCCTCTAAAAATCTCTTCATAGAATTATAATCCGAAAAAGCGCTAAATGTTATACGCATTTTTTTAACATCCTTAATTAAACTATTACTATTAGAACTAACCGCGTTAGCCACCTCCTCAACTGTCACCGCCTGCAAAGACATATTATGAACCTTAGCTAAAAATTGAATTTGATGAACAGACTGCGGTAAATCAGCCCCTTTAGGTAAAGCTGAAGCCAAAAGATTTTGGGCATTTAAAGACTCATCAACATCTAAAGCTAAAGATTCAAAGGCTGCTTTAGCGTTTTGTTGTGCCTCCAAAAAATCTCTAGCTTGAGCCACCTCCTCCCTTAAAACTCGTACACTTAAAAAAGCTGGCCTTACATAAGCCCCAAATAAATATAAAGATAATAAAAGCAAAATAACTGCCAATAGCAGACTTAACATTCTTTTATTTGAGGTATTTGTTTGCATTTTTAAGATTTAAATAATGATTTTGAAATAATAAAAGTCACCTCAAACGACACTAAACCATTTTGACTACGCACCGCCGAATCAAGTACTAAATTACTCACCTGTTCCGATAAACGCAATTTTTCAAGTTGCCTAGAAAGTTCAGCGTAATCTCTGGCTAATCCAGCCAAAACAACCTCTCCTTTATCAACCGAAAAAAAACTTTCTGTAAAATACACTCCACTATCGGTATTATCTTCTAAAAAACCAAAGAAATTAGTCGCTCGCACATGAGAATCCAAAAGTCTCTTCATATTAGAAAGCCTTGAATAAAAATCAACTATTTTTTCCCTTTGGTCCTCCGGAATTGAGGACTCCAGTTCCATTGATTGGGCTATATAATTTTTATTTTTATTTTTTAAAACAGCCGTATATCCAAACTCTAAACCCACAAAACTTGCCACCATCACAAAAAACACTACAAAAGAAAAAGTTAAAAGCCTCCACATCAGACCCGATCCAGAAAAAGCCTGTCTTTTTTGGATAGGTATCACCGGCGGAATTCCTCCATTTACTAGTCCATTTTGTTGCATATTATATAAATTAAAAACCTCTAAGTGCTAACCCTAAAGCCACTGTTAGCGTTGGACCAAGCTCTAAAACAGCCGATTCTATTTGCTTATTATATGAAAAACCAAGTAATGGATTAGCTAATAATGTCGGCGTATTAATTTGCTTTTCAACATACTTAACCAAACCGGGCAAATTTGAACCGGCCCCAGATAAAATAACTCTCTCCACCCTTCCCCCATACGTTTTTTCAAAACGTTCTTTGGCTCGTATAGCTTCTTTAATGATAACATCTACAAACGGGAACATTATTGTGGACAACTCAAACTCCCCACCAGTCCCCAGTAATCCCTTTTGTTTTTTTAAATCCTCGGCCCTGCTTAAATTTATATTAAGCCCCTTAGAGAGCGCGTGCGTTAAATGATTACTGGCGTAATCGGCCTGACTAGAAGCCTTTAAAAATCCTCCTTGTGCTATTAAAATAGAAGTTGAATGAGATCCTATATCTAAAATCAAAGTAGTAGTTTGATCATTTTGAATTAAAGACCTAACAGCCGATAAACCCTCAACCTCTAAGGCTATTAGATCAAGCCCAGCCTCCTTAAAAATTCCTTTGAAACTTTTTATTTTTTCAGTCGGCACCGAAACTAATAAAATTTGTCTCACCGCTTTGCCATCATTACCTATTCTCCTTCCAACCGGTATATAGTCAAGCGTTACCTCCTCAAGCGGTAATGGCACATACTGTTTAGCCTGAAATTTAATAGTTTGAGCCACCTCCTGATCCGAAATATCAGGCAACTCAATTAAAGCTATAAAAGCTGAAAAAGTTGGCAATGAAGCCACTACCCTACCTTTTTTTATTCCCATATTATCAAGCAACAACCTTAAAAGTCTGACCGCATCTTTATCAAAAATTCTCATCATACTTGTTTGAATAACATCATTACTACGATCAAAATGACCAAAGTTAGACAAAATACCATAATTATCAACATGATAAATATCTCCCTTTTTAGAAAGCTCAACTATCTTAATAGAGGCTGTTCCAATATCAACCCCCAATACACCCCCTCCTAAAAAACTATTTAAAAAATCAAAACTAAAAGTCATAATGATTATATAAATTATACTATGATTAAGCTCTTAGAAAAAGTAAAAAATATATTTTTAAATATTCTTTTTCAAAATATCTGCTTTACCTGCAAAAATAATCTCAAACAAAACGAAGCCGTTTTATGTAGAGAATGTTTTCAAAGCATAGACCTAAATAAAAACCTTCCCATAAATATAGAAAAAAATATAAAATTATTTCACATAACCAGCTATCAAAACAAAGTCATTAAAGATCTAATCCATAAACTAAAATTTAAAAAACTTAAATCAGCTATAATACCCATCCATCAAATAATAAATGCCTATCTAAAAAATCAAAATATAAAAGCCGATATAATAATCCCTATTCCCTTATCAAGAAAACGCTTTTCCGAAAGAGGCTTTAACCAATCAGAATTAATAGCTCAAACCATATCTCAAATATTAAATATACCCCTTCAAAAAAATCTCATCAAAATAAAACACACCACCCCCCAATCAACCCTAACCATTTCTCAAAGACAATCAAATATAAAAAATGTCTTTAAAATAAAGAATCCAGAAAATCTAAAAAATAAAAATATTATCCTGGTAGACGATATCTATACCTCGGGTGCCACTACCAGCGAAGCCATTAAGACTCTAAATCAAGCTAATCCAAAAGAAATTACTATTATAGTTTTAGCCAAAACTTAAACTATTTTTTTCTCCTAAAATTATGCCAAACCAAAAGCAAGGGGCTAGCCACAAATATTGAGGAATAAGTTCCGAGACCCGATCCGATTAAGATAACTAAAACAAAATAAAATAAATTAGCCGGACCGGCAAACAATAAAGCTATCAACACAAAAATTAAGGTCAAAGAGGTATTAATAGAACGAGCCATAGTCTCGTTAATAGACATATTAACTATCTCGGACAATCCTTTTTTATCTCTATAATTTTTCAAATTTTCACGAATTCTATCAAAAACCACAATCGTATCATGCACCGAAAAACCGGCTATCACCAGTAAGGCCACTATAAAGTTTGTATCCACCTCAACTCCATAAAATTTAGACATCAAGGCCAAAAATCCGGCTGGCACAATCACATCATGGAACAAAGTTATTAAAGTAATAAGTCCGTAAGACACTGAACTAACCGGATAAGAAGCTTTTATAAAAGCTAAAGCCACAAAAACCGATATACCAATTAAAACGAGTATAATCGCCCAAATAGCCGATCTGCGTAGTTCATCTCCAATAGATGGCCCTATAGATTGAAAAGATAACTCCTCAAAAAAGCCTAAATCAGCCTTTAAAAACGAGGCTATTTCCTGATGTTTATCCTCCCCTATTTCAGAAAATCTAAGTAAATAACTCCTATCAGAGGATGAGGTTATAGATATTCCCTCTATGCCATATTTAAGCAATGATTCTCTTATAGCTTGAGAATTAACCACCTCGCTATCAAACCTAACCTGCCACAAAGATCCACCCACAAAATCAATTCCTTGCTTAAAACCAAAAGTAAAAATTGAAACTAGGCTTAAAACCACCAATATTAAAGCTAATCCTAAAAATATATTTTTATATTTAATAAAGTTAAACATGTTTTTTTCTATAAAATACTCTCAGCATTACTCTGGTTACAAAAATAGCCGACAACATACTAACTAAAACACCTATTAACAAAGTTAACGCAAAACCCTGCACAAAACTTGAGGTAAAATAATATAAAATAATGGCTGTTATTATAGTTGAAATATTTGAATCTCTTATAGAAGTCCAGGCTCTTAAAAATCCTTCCTCTATAGCCTGATTATAGGAAGCTCCCCTTTTTAACTCCTCTTTTGTGCGCTCAAAAATAAGAATATTAGCATCTATCGCCATACCGATAGAAAGTAAAAATCCCGCTATTCCCGATAGCGTCATAGTCACTGGAATAAATTTAAACACCATCATAGCTATCAATACATAGATAATTAAAGCTATCGAAGCAAAGACGCCTAAAATGCCATAATAAAATATCATAAACAACATAATCGCCATTATACCGACTACTCCAGCTACCACCGCCCGATTTAATGAATCAACCCCCAGAGTCGCCGACACCGTCTGTTGATTAATTAAATTTATTGGTGCCGGCAGTGCGCCCGCGTTAAAACGTTGCACCAAAATATTAGCCTCATCCAAACTAAACTGCCCCGATATCTGCGCCTTCCCCCCAGAAATTTTCTGTTGTACTGTCGCAATTTGCACTAAATTATCATCTAAAAATACCGCCAAATTCTTACCCACATTTCGCGCTGTAATTTCCTCAAAAATATCCCCTCCTTCTTTATTAAAATTTAAAGATACAATCGGAGCCACTCCAGTTTGATCAAAAGCCACTTGAGCCGACTCTATATATCTGCCAGTTAAATTAGTTTTAACAAACTGAATATCCCCTGGTAAAATTTGTTGCCCCTCCTCTAGATTGCTAGGTAAAACCACCTCTCTAAAATCCAAAAGTGGCGTTAACCCTATCTGACGGATAGCCTCTGACACCTCATGCACGCCAGCCAAACTTACCAGCAACCTATAACCGCTATCACTATTAGCAATTACCACCTGTGGCTCCGACACCCCAAATGAATTAACCCTTTTTTCAATAACATCCCTCAAACCAGACGCCAAAGGTGATTGGTCTAAGGTCTCAACCTCACTCATATCAATTTCATATATTAAAAAACTTCCTCCGACTAAATCAAGACCCAGTCTCCAAGGTCTAAAATCATTAGCCAACTTCTCTAAAGGTTTTATCGGATAAATAAAAAATAAAGAGAAAATTACCACTACTCCTATCAATAATAAAATAAATATGTTTTTTCCTTTATTCATAAATAAACTCTACCCTGTCCGCCCACTAGGACTTGAACCTAGGACCATCTCCTTAAAAGGGAGCTGCTCTACCAACTGAGCTATGGGCGGTTAAAGATAGAAATATGATACATATTTTATAATAAAAAATCAACCAAAAACGGCTTAACCATTTTTTTATTATATCTAAATCTCTTTTTTAAGCCTATCTATCAACTCCTGTGCCTTTTTAGAAATCTTTTTTGGAGTTAATACAGTAAAAGAAATAATCAAATTTCCAAACCCCCAGGATCCGAATCGGGGCATGCCTTGATCCGATACAGTTAAAGATTCATTTAAATTAAAACCGACCGGTATTGATATGATTATATTTTTTCCCGCTATTGTTTTGACACTAATATCAGAACCCGATAAAACATCTAAAATAGGTAAATTTATATTCATAAATAAATCATCCCCCCGCCTCTCAAATTGATTGTGATTTTTTATATCAATTTTTATATATAAATCGCCAGCTGAAGCCGCTCTCTCTCCCGCCTCCCCAAAACCGGCCACCTTAATAATCTGCCCCTGTGCTACCCCTGGCAAAATATCAACCTCAACCTCTCTTTCACCACTAATTTTTCCACTTCCCGAACATTTAGCACATGTAGATTTTGGTTTTTCACCAGTTCCAAAACATTCATGACATTCTTTTACTTTAGCAAAACTGCCAAAAAAAGTTTTACGTGTTTCCTTTATCTCACCTCTTCCCCCACAAGTATTACAAATATCAACCCCCTTATTTTTATCAAAACCTTTTCCCACACACTCCCTGCAAACCACCTGCGTTGGAAACTTTATTTTTTTACGAATTCCATTATACGCCTCCTCTAAAGTTATCTGTGTTATATACTGTAAATCAGACCCCCTTTTATAAGACTTTCTTTTACCCTGAAAACCACCCCCAAAAAATACATCAAAAATATCCTCCATATCAACCATTCCGGAAGCATCAAAATCAAACCCATTAAAGGGATTTCCGCCCTGCCAGCCAAAACCATCAGTCGTTCCAAAAGCATCATACTGTTTTCTCTTATTAGCGTCTGATAAAATCTGATAAGCCTCGTTCACCTCTTTAAAACGCTCCGAACTACCCCCTTTTTTATCAGGGTGATACCTATGGGCCAGTTTTCTATATGCCTTTTTTACCTCGTCCGTTGAGGCTCCTTTTTCCAAACCCAAAATTTTATAATAATCTTTCATAAATAATCTATTTTTTAAAACTTAATCTTATAAATCCAATCATGTGAACCTATAACCAAAAACCTTACCGAATTTTTATTATTAAATCTAAATAATATCCTATATTTATCATCAACTCTAAAACTCCACAAAGCCCTATCTTTTGGCTCTAATTTTTCAGTATGAAGAGAAGGATAAAAAACATCCTTTTTAAACATCTCTGTCTGCTTATAAGCCTTCTTCTTTATATTTTCAGGCAGTTTTTTATAAAGATTTTCAAATTCAGTAGTTATAATAATCTCCATACACACAAAAACTATAACTCTTTTAAAGACTTTATTTTTTTATATTTTCCTTGTTTATAATCTTTTTCAGATTTTTCTAAACTCTTTATAAAATCAGGATTATAAAGCCCAAAAATATTAGCTAATTTTTCTAATTTATTAACATCTATTTCCACTTTGAATTTCTGATTATTAGATTTTTTAATAGTTATAGTCGAATTTAACATATCTTAATCATAATAACACAAGCACTCCAAAAATCAATCCTAACTAGAGTAATTTATGATAATATCATTCACCGTTGGTGATTGTGTATTTCCCGGATTAGCCGTTAAAAACACTCTATATCTAACATATCTTTCATATAAATGATTCTCCTGACGAATTGGAATAGGGTTATTAGGCCCTCCCGGCGTATAATAACTAGTATCAGTATCATCTGGTCCAACAAAATTCCAAGGTCCAGCCGAATCATTTGAAGAAGCTATATGAAAACGCACATTTGTCCCAGTCGGTTGTGTACCCTGCCACATAATAGAGTTAAGCAAAGCCGAGGCCGACCCTAAATCAATCGTGGCGGAGTCTAAAGTTCCATCCGATACTAAAGCAGATCCTCCCCTCCAACTAGTTATCACTCCATAAGTTCCCGAATCACATATCCCCGTCGTTCCACTACTACAATTACCCGCAAAACTTATCCAGCCCAGTTTCTCGCTCCAGGCATATCCGGCAAATAATCCTGTTTCCCCATCAACCGTTACCCCATAATTTAAAGCGCTGTTATTACTATAATCCGAGCCCGAGGCCGCAAAACGAACATAGCCAGTCTTCGGGCCCCAGGCATCACCCGACAATTTTAAAGTTGTTTCAGTTAATGTCCCCAAAACCCCATACGCTGGCGTACCCGTATCCCGCGTTAAAGATATAAACCCTACTTTTTCACCGAAGGCATATCCATCTAAATATGTATCACCAGTTTCAACCCCATATAAACTAGTATTATTAAAACTTATCCATCCCCCTTTTTCACTCCAGGCATACCCACTAGAGTTTCCATTAAAAGCCGCCTCCGAATTATTAAATAAAACAAAACCAGTTGCTATAAAAAATATTATAAATAAATATTTTACCAAATTTTTCATAAATTTAATTTTCTTTTTCCAATACTTCTTGCAAATAAACAAAAGCTTTGGCTAATTTAGGTAATCTACTATATATACTTTCTGCAAACTGCTCACTATAAATATGAGCTGTATAATTTCGCTCACTTAAAGCCTCTAAAAAAACATCCTCATAATTAATTAAACCCTGTTTATATGCTTCCTTAAAACACTCTCGCGGAGAGCTACAAATCACACCCCTCTTTTCAAGAGAAGCCTTAATGGCTTTCCAAGCTAATTCAAAAGTTATTTCAAAACGCTTAATAGCCGAGTCTCTTACATACTCTGTTTTTTTTTCTTCAAGCGAATCTGAAAATCCATTCAAAGCATTTTTAAAATTATCTTTTAAAGATTCAAATTTAGTCATAATAAAATCTAAGTAATAAACTCTTTTTTATTTTCCACCACCATTTTAAATTTATCAGAAACCCTATTAAAATCAACTACATCAAAAGAATATAAAGTTGGCAAATTATCAATTTCCTCCCGTATACGCTCTAAATCAACGACCGACACCGGATTTTTTCCCTCAATACCAATATCAATATCACTTCTTTCATTTCCTCTCCCCTCCACTCTTGAGCCAAAGAAAAAAACCTTATATTCTCTTAAATCAAGATACCTGCCTATAATTTCAATAATCTCCTTCTCTAATTTATCAAATGAATAATATTCCAAACGCATTACCTTTATTATAAAACCTAAAACCCTAAAAAACAATTATAATTAAATTTGTTTTTTAACCTCATCACTTAAAAAATATTTTATTTTTTCAAATGATATTTCATTATTTTGTGTAAACATTAAAGGCTCATATGGCACATCCTCAAAATATACCAAACTCTTTAATATTAAAGCCTCATCAATACTGGGATATTTAACAGCTGAATATTTAAGTAAATCCCCTAGAGATATATTTTGTAAAATAAAGTATAAGTCCACATAATCTTTAAATGTCGCTCGACTCAAAATAGCCGACAATTTCATACATCCAATATCAATTACATCAGCCAACTGCATATATTCACTTTGTACTAGAGGCTTAACTAGATTATATGAATACTCTAAAAAACTAACTTGCACATCTTTATTAACTAAAAAAATAAGCGAGCCATCTTCGTCTTTTATTTTTGTCAGATTATAATTTTTAAATATTTGTTCACTATTTTTAAATATTTTTTCCCTATCAAAAGCCTGCATACTAAAAAAATCAAAATCAACACTATCACGATGCCCAATCTGTAAAGCCAAAGCCGTTCCACCCGCTAAATAAAAACTATCCTTAAAATCTTTAAAATAAGGGATAAACTCACGACGAGACTCACTAAGAATATTATAATTCATAACTATTTAACAAAAACTCTGTTTTTATTTTTTGGCACAACCCCAAAAACAAGTGACCAAAGCGCTAGTGATTTTCTACCCCAATCACTAACCGGACTGGTTATAATAACCTTACTAATATCATCCCTGGAATAAGTTATCAAAAGCCATTTAATAGCTTCCTTTGTACCATAATCTAAAACATTTTTTATAATAATTTTTTTATCACGTTCAATCTCTATTTTTTCTATATTATACGACCATAAAAATGGACGAATATATTTAGGAATAACCGTCTTCATATACACATATTATACCACAAAATACACAAAATTAAAAGTTTAAAATCTCTAAAATATCCTCCTGACGTTTATTTAATGGTGTCATTTCCATAAATAATACCAAAAAGACACTATTTATTCAATTAAATTATTTTAAAATAAATCGCTATGAGATCCTAGTCCTGCCAGTAATAATATAAGAACATCTTCATGTTTTTTATATACTAATAAAACATCCGCCCGCAAATGAAGTTCATAAAACTCTTTTAACACTCCAGCTCCCGAGCCAAACTATATCCTTTTTGCTTTCCAGATTTATATTTAACTAAAGCCTCCTGTGATTCTTTTACAATTTGAGCCTCTTGTTTTTTGGTATATCCGTTATTAGTAATAATCTCAAAAGGAATTGACTGTGTAGATATAACGCTTCTAAGAAAAAGCTTAACCCCACTTGAAAGATCAAGTCCAAGCTCATTAAAAGTTTTTTGCGCCTCCTCCTTCATTTTTTTATCTAAACGAATATTAATCTTTGTCTCTATTTTACTCATATTAATACTCTAGCAAATATGTATTGACATTGTCAATACATAAAACTTATCCAGCCCCCTTTTTCACTCCAGGCATACACCGAATAATTTCCACTAAAAGCCATCTGCGCGCATAAAAAACAAAAACAAAATTGGTAAAATATATTTTAGATATTTTATGCTATAGAGAAAATTTATCCTCAATATGTTTTAAAAACACTTCTACTTCTTTTAATTTATTATGCAATACATCATATATCACCTCTAATCTTAAATTTTCATAGTTATGTGCCACTGCATTTCTAAAACCCACTATATTACCAAACGACTGCACAAATTCAGACGTTAAGATGTTTTCCTCTTTAAGAATATCAAAAGCTTCTCGCATAGTAGTAGGTTTACGAAAATTCTTAAAAGCCACCATTACCTCCGCTAAATCAAAGCCGACTGGACTATAACATAAAGATCACGCTCCAACGCACTTTTTATCATAGTATCATCTTTAATTTCCTCAATTGAGTAATTTAAATAAGGTCTAATTGCTATAATCCGAGCCCGAGACCGCAAAACGAACATAGCCAGTCTTCGGGCCCCAGGCATCACCCGACAATTTTAAAGTTGTTCCAACCAAAGTTCCTAAAACTCCATATGAAGGAGTTCCAGAATCCCGCGTTAAAGATATAAATCCCACCTTTTCTCCCCAAGCATATCCATCTAATAATGTACTCCCAGTTTCAACCCCATATTTTGTTGTTGTATTAAAACTTATAAAACCGCTGCTTTCACTCCAAGCATAACCAGAAGAATTACCATTAAAAGCCGCTTTTGCATCATCAAATAAAATAAAGCCAATTATCATACAAGTTATTACTAATAAATATTTTATTAAACTTTTCATAAATTAAACTCTCTTAAAATCTACCTAAAATGCTTTTAAAATAATATTTTTATAATCAAATTAAATATTATTTACCAAGTAACCGTAACCGATCCATGACTCCCCGCGCCACTACCTCCACCACTACCATAAGAAACAACATCACCAAACTCAGGATCAACAGTCAAAACATAACCTCCACCTCCTCCACCACCAGCTGTGCCATTTATATCACTACCTCCACCACCTCCTCCTCCTCCGCCATAACCTCCTCCTCCTCCTCCTCCTCCAGCACCACCATTACCACCACCATTACCAAATCCTCCAGATCCTCCACTACCAGATCCTCCACTACCACCACAAGGAGACCCGCATGAAGAGCCATCGCTACCACCACCAATAATTCCGCCAATCCCACTGCCACCTCCGCCACCGCCAGGATCAGGCCCGCTACTCGAACCACCGTTGCTCCCTCCACCATTACCACTCCCACCACTTCCACCAGCGCCAGCGCTATAACCATTAGAAGCTCCGTCATAACCTCCTCCTCCTCCACCACCAGCCACAGCTAACACAATATCATTAAATTTTACAACACTAGCACCTCCACCTCCACCAGAAGATCCGGTATTACCGACATATATATAAAATACTCCATCTCTATTAGGCTTAAATGTAATAGTCGTGCCTCCTCCAGAACCACCAGATGCGCCATAACCACCCCCACCATTAGCGCCCCCCGCCCCCCTTACTGTAAAACTATAAGCACAAGCTTTCGCTGCAAGAGAATACGTAGAATTACCAAATTGTCCCACGACATAATTTGCACTACCAGTTGCACAATTAGCAACAGTAACCTCATTACTCAATTCACTCTCTCCAACACTATTAACTGCCGAAACCTGATAATAATAAGATGTATTAGAGGGTATCCCAGTACTATCTGAATAAGTAGTAACAGCTCCAATAGTATCTATTAAACTCTTACTAGCCGAGGAAGTGCCTCTATAAATTTTATAACCTGTAATCCCGGTTCCTCCAGTAATCAAAGGAGGGCTCCAACTAAGATCAGTTGTCCCAGATATAGAAAGACTCTGTGGATAAGATGGCTCAGAAATAAAAGTAGCAGTCCCAGTCACTCCAAATATAGCCACACCATTAGCAATATTCCCTGGCCTTAAATCAGTCTCAATAGATTCTAAATCAAAAGCTGAATAATACCCAGCTGACTGACTAACTGTCGTACTAGCCACAGTTTGAGAAGTGCCACTATACCAAGATCCGACTACATTACAATTCTGCTCTCCAGCCGAAGTACAATTAGGAGCTCCGGTTATTCCAGTTACTCCAAATATACTTACACCTGTAGCAATATTTCCCGCCGTCAAATCTGTATCAAGTAAGCTTTTATTTGCTTGTGATATGTAACAAGTTCCTCCGTTGTTATCAGTACAATCTGCAATAGAGCCTGACGCGCCCTTTACCGTATCACTTGATAAAACATTAGATAAAGCAGGAAAATCCAAATTATCATTAAGCTTCTTCAAATAATTAAAAATAGTTTGTCCGTTAGCTAAGGCGTCGTTTGTGCCTATAAGATTTACAAGAGTTCCATCATCACTTGAGGAAGCTACGGTTGAAGCTGGAGTGCCTCCTATATTTGTATCTATGAGACGAAGGTAATTAAATAGATTATCTGTACCCGTTGAAGTTGAGGCTGGGGTACCAGTTATTGTTTGAAGTTGGCCGGTGGAGTTAACACTTACCGGCTCATCAACAAAAGCAATTGAAGAAGGTTCAGAAAAAGCCAGCACCGTCACAATACTAAGCGTAAAAAATGTACTAAAAACACCGTAATTAGTTAATTTCTTTAAAATATTAAATTTTTTTTTATTATTTTTTTTCATACTTCAACGACAGTCCATGGTCCTATTACCAAAAGAAGTACTCTGTATCCAAGCTCCCCCCTGGAGTTGATCTGCATTCACGCAAGTAGTGCCACAACTATTAACAATAATTCCGCCAGCATTATTACTACTACACTGCCCATTAGGATAACCTTGTCTATATTCTAATCCTATAAAATTTGCCGTCTGACCACAGGAAGGCGAGGAGCCAATAAATCCAACATTACCAACAGATGAACATACCCACCCACTAGTAGCTCCGGTACAGCTAAGAGATGAGGATAATACACAATCGTAATTTAAATTTTTTTGAGCTATATTATTGCAATCATAATCAAAAGATCCATCGCCTCTATGAGACGAAAAATATTCGGTCTGACCAGGTTTTACATTAGCATTAGAATCATAACAATCAGTATTATTAACCACTCTACCAGACCCACAACTATTTAAATCATACAAAGCACTACCCGCTCCATAACTATCTCCATCACTATCAGTGTAACAAATTTGAACCTTACCACTTGTTTCAGAGCTTTTTGCGCTCTCATCATTATTATTAGCCGCTGAAACTTGATAATAATAAGTTGTACCATTAGATAGTCCAGTATTAGTATAAGTTGAATTAGTGTCACTAGTAGTATGTATTAAAGTTGTATTTCCAGATGAAGTTCCTCTATAAATTTTATAAAAAGACAATATTCCAGTAGATGGAGGAGTCCATGATAAAGTCAATGACCCATTAGAAGCTCCAGTAATAGATAAGCCTGTAGGAACTCCGGGAGGCCCCCCAGAATCAACTCTATTACCAGTTACTCCAAAAATATTTATTCCATTAGCAATATTAATAGCCACCAAACTAGTCTCAATAGCAGAGAGGTTAAAGGCTGGATAATACCCCGTCACATAACTAGAAGACCCAGAACTATACATATCAAAATGCAACCCAGCTCCTCCATCACCTCCATTAGTAGATGTACCATTTGATCCTGCACTACCAGCTCCACCTCCTCCGCCACCTCCATAATTAGCACCATTTCCACCATTATTACCCTGACCTACTAAGCCCATACCTTTTAAAGTTATAGAATATCCAGAAGCTCCGCCACCAGACCCTCCGTTAGAACCAAAATAAGACGTACTATAACTATAAGAACCCCCGCCACCACCTCCATAAGCAGTTATCGTACTAAAAACAGAGTTACCACCATTTGATCCACGCACACTATCCCCGCTTCCCCCAGCCCCTCCAGCTCCAACAGTAACAGAGTATCCTTGAGCGGTGACTGCTAGTGACGAGTTATAAAGAACTCCTCCGCCGCCTCCTCCTCCTCCCATATATCTACCTCCTCCGCCGCCACCTCCAGCTACCACTAATACTTCTACATTACCTGATCCGTTAGGGGTAAATGTTCCACTTGAGTTAAAGGTATGAATTGTATAATCACCACTGGTTGTGATAGTGCCACCAGTGGCGGAAAAGGCGCTAGTTAAATATTTAATTATTACAATTCCAGACCCTCCAGATCCTCCAGCTACAGCCACTCCACTACCATATCCATTTGCACCCCCACCTCCGCTACCGGTATTAGGAGCTCCAGCTCCTCCAGCTGAAACTACAGCATAGTTAATTC